>AUXO015087753.1_pt1 | contig 35965 bp, 43 predicted proteins | sample 768731 | NCBI WGS metagenome assembly AUXO01 (sample SAMN02715735, study PRJNA202380) | gut metagenome | biome: sheep rumen | host: Ovis aries | place: New Zealand: Palmerston North | reverse complement strand
TGAGCCGTAGGCGAGTTTTGAACTTTCAAAAAAATTCATTTTTCTAGCAGTGCGTACGTATGTCACAAAATTTCCGTTATCTATCAGGCAGAGTACATCCACAAACCGAAAGTTAGTTGTATACAATATACGTGTTATAGCGGAAGCGGCGTAAGCGTTGTTCCATTTTGATTGCATTGTATAGATTGCGGTAAGCACCGACCTGAACTTTGTAGTAGCCGTCCTGATAGAGAATAAAAGCCGGGAAACCTTCAATTTGTAAAGAATTTAACATACGGTCAGCATTTTCGCGTTCATAAAAAGCACCGGTCTGTACACGATATAGAGGTTCTTGTAAGACTGTAGATTCAGATGTAGCTGTAGAAGGAGCAGTTGAAATCGTTGTATTAGCAGAAGGTGTTGCAATAGAAGTAGATTGCGTGGTTCTAGTGTCCGGCAGACTTTTTAAAATACCATTGGCAATCGCCTGTGCAATATCATCAAAACGTGCATCAAACAGGGCATTATCGGAGTCACTGTTGATAAATCCGGCTTCAACCAGAACAGCAGGCATTTTTGTACGCTTCAGTACCACCAGATTTGGGCGTTTGTCTACGCCAAGATTGTCAAATCCGACCAACTGCAATTCCTGATTAATATTTCGTGCAAGGGAAGCACGAATCCCATCATCATTGTATACAAGTGTTTCAACACCCTGATATTGGTTTGGGCGTTCTGATGAATTTCGATGAATAGAGACAAAATAATCTGCTCCCGATTCATTTGCATCCGTTGCTTTTTTAAAAGGCGTTTCATAAATATCGTTTGTTCGTGTGTATACCACGTCTATTCCATTTTCAGCTAAAATCTTTCCAACAGCCTGTGTAAGGCGCAGAGTATCATCTTTTTCCTGTCTTCCATTATAAGTAGCACCCGGATCAGTACCACCGTGTCCGGCATCAAGAGCAATCGTGTAACGTGCCATAATTTTATTTCCTTTAAATCAGCTATCATATTATTTTATGTAAGAGATTGAAAAAAGTTCATTTGTTCAGAAATGTTTTGAGAAAGGTTTTAATAACAGTTATCGAAACAGTATTATTTTTGAAAATCATTTTTTGTACATAAAATATCATATAAGGCATAAAGTATACAGATACGTATTGTTGTTATGAATTATCAGTTATGTAAATTGGCTGGTAAGGATTAGAAGGTGTGTGAATAGGGAGGTAAAATGAGCGTAGGATATGTGCATACATTAGAGAAACCTGTTGCTTTGATTGATAAGGGCAATGTACAGGTGAGTGTTACGGACAGTATTACAAACAAACCGATAGAGGGAGCGGTTGTTACGATTTCTTACACAGCAGATCCACTTTCGCAAATAGAAAAAATACGTACAGATTCAAATGGACAGACACAGCAAATTGAATTGGCAGCACCTCCAATCGAATATAGTATGGAGCCGGAATTAGAGCAGCCGTATTCGGAATATACGATAACGGTGCAGGCAGAAGGTTATGCGCCGTGTCAGATATCAGGAAGTTCCATTTTTTCGGGAGAAAATAGTATACAAAATGTTCAGATAGTCCGACAAAGTGCACAGGAAGAAGGAAAGAATTACAGTATTCCGGTACATACATTATTTGGTTCGTATCCGCCTAAAATTGCAGAGAGTGAAATTAAGCCGGTGAATGATTCCGGGGAAATTGTATTGAGTCGTGTTGTTGTTCCGGAGACAGTTGTTGTGCACGACGGTGCGCCGACAGATTCTACAGCGACGAATTTCTATGTACGATATTCGGATTATATTAAAAATGTGGCGAGTAGTGAAATCTATTCGACCTGGCCAAGAGAAACGTTAGAAGCAAATATCCTTGCGATTATGTCATTTACATTAAATCGTGTATACACAGAGTGGTATCGTAATCAGGGTTATGATTTTACGATTACATCATCAACAGCATTTGATCATAAGTGGGTTCCGGGAAGAAATATTTTTGAAAGCATTTCAGATGTCGTAGATAATATGTTTAATAATTATCTTTCCAGACCAAATGTTAAGCAGCCGATTCTGACACAATATTGTGATGGAAAGAAAGTAAGTTGTCCAAACTGGCTGAGCCAGTGGGGCAGCAAATATTTGGGCGATGAAAATTATACATCTATAGAAATATTGCGTTATTATTATGGAAGCAACATGTATATCAATAGTGCAGAACAGATTCAGGGAATTCCGTCTTCATGGCCGGGAACAAATCTTGATATTGGTTCATCAGGACAAAAGGTACGCCAGATGCAGGAACAGTTAAATCTAATCGGAGATTATTATTCGACCATTCCGAAGCTGGTAACAGACGGTATTTATGGGGAACAGACTGCAAAAGCAGTAAGAGAATTTCAGAGAATCTTTAAACTTCCTCAAACAGGCGTTGTTGATTTTGCAACATGGTATAAAATATCAGACAGATATGTACGCCTGTCGGGGATAGCAGAACTTGTTTAAAATTTCACAAATGGTTATAGGCGTTTTTCACCCATAAAGAAAAGGGCGACGGTACCCGGACCGGAATGAGCACCGATGGTAGGACAGATCGTGTTAATCCAGACTTTCAGACCACATTTTTCGTGTACTTTGTCTGCAACATATTGTGCATCTTCAAAACAGTCTCCATGTCCGAGGAATACAACATCTGTTTCAGAATGGAAATCCTTCATATACAAATCAATTTTATCAACAAGTGCATTGAGGGATTTCTTTCTGCCACGGACTTTGCCGACTGCGATGAGCTTACCTTCTTCACTTACATGTAAAATAGGCTTGATTCCGGCGAGCGTTCCGATAACAGCTGTTGTTTTTGAAACACGACCGCCTCGATATAGATGATTCAAATCATCAACAGTAAAGAATTGAACAAAATTCTGCAAATGTGCCTGAATATATGCAGCAATTTCATCCATGGATTTGCCTTCATTTTTTAACTGATATGCACGATAAACAACAAGTCCTTCGCCCATAGAAGCAGAAAGAGAATCAATAACAATAATCTTACAGTCAGGGTATTCTTCCATTGCTTCCTGAGCAGCAATACAGAAGTTGTTATAGCTGCTGCTGAGTGCTGATGAAAAAGCTATGTGCAGAATATCATAACCGGCAGCAGCACGTTTTTTGAAAATGTTAGCTGCTTCAGCAGGATTGCAGGCCATGGTTGTAGGCATTTCGCCCTGACGCATACGGTTATAGAACTCTTTTTCCGATAAAGAATTCTCAGGACCATAGATGGTTCCATTTAGAGAATAATATAATGTATGTACATCAATATCGTTTTCTTCAATAAAATTCTTTGGTAAATCAGCAGTGGTATCTGTAGAAATTATAAATTTACGCATATGCTTACCTCCGTCCTAAATAAAGTTATGTAAATTTTATCATTAAAATGATTAAGATAAATAGGTATATGATATAATACATTTTTTAAGACGGGAAATGCTTGATTTTACGGCATTTCCCGTCTTTTTTGTTTCTAATTTGTTACTGGTTCAGCGTAAAAAATATTATTTTAACAGGGCAACGGTTTCCCGTAACTGTTCAATAGTCTTGTGATTATACACCCTGTTTCCCACATCCTTTGACTTATGACCCATCAGCATATCAATACATTTTCTGTTGCCTTTGGCATTGTCAAGATTGGTTTCAAAGGTGTGTCGTGCTTCATGCGGTGTCTTGTCTGCACCTATCTTTTCCATGATTTCACCCCAACACTTATAGTAATTTGCCTGACTGAACTTTTTACCCTGATAGGTGAACAGGTACTTGTTCCCTTCATCAACCAGTGCTTTCACAAATGCTTTGATGCGGTCATGTATTGGAACAATACGGCACTTTCCGGCAGCGGTCTTGATTCCACCTTCAAAGTACCAGTCCTTGATGTTCACCTGTTCAGTTTTCATTCCCAACAATTCCTGTAATCTGAACCCCGTATATATGTAGATCAGCACGGTATTAACCCAAGGGTCATCTTTTATTTTCCATAGTGCATCAACCTGTTCAGGCGTGAACGGTTCACGGGTGGTATCAGGTATTGGTGGGGCGGTGGTAATTTGTGAATACATTTTATCTATCAGGTCAATTTCAAAAGCAAAACGGTCAAGGTGACCGAACAGATTCTTGATTGACCATTGTGTTGAATACCCACACCCGCAGTTGTCAATGCAGTCTTGCATCTGATAAGATTTCAGTGATCGGTACTTCACACCATAGTATTTTGAACAGTGCTTGAACGCTGAACGCAAGGACTGCTGATTTGATTTTCCTAACTTGGGTAACTTGATTTCAGACCAACGCTGATAGAGTACAACCAAGGTGACCTTTTCCCGGTCAATGTCCCAAGGGTTGTTGTTATATTCAGCCAATAGGATGTTGGCTTTTTCTTCTGTTTCAGCGTAACCGATAGGGGTTTGTTTTGCGTGTCCCTGTTCGTCATATATGGTGACCTTGGCAAGCCACGGGCGTGATCGGTTACCCTTCAACTTGGTCACACATCCGTAACCGTTTGGGTTTCTTCTTCCCATGTATATCATTCCTTCCTGATTGAAATTTCAAGGAATGGATGATATAATTAGGGTTGCATAGCCTATATCATCCTATTCCTTGGTATAGAGTTATAAGAACCCTGACCGCTGCAACGGTTGGGGTTCATTTTTTGTTCAGTTATAATTCAATATGTGAAGGTGCTGCCGTATTGGTTGCATATTGAAGTGCAATGAACTGTTTATATTCTTTTGCAGTTCCCCAAAAAGCAAGCATCCCTTTGTCATATTCCACAACCAAGTAATACTTGTTGATTCCTGACTTTCCTGTTGTCCGGGCAGTGCCATGATACTTCTGCATGAAGTTCTTTTCTTCCAGTGCTGAAAATGACTTGATTCTGTTCATTGGAAGTGTGACCGTAGTTTCAGGCTTGATTCTTCTGATCTCAAACACATCACCTTTCACTTCAATTCTGCAAGGGTAATCAGTCGCAAACCCTTCAATTCCTTCATAGTGCATTACTGGTGTACCTGATTCCTTTTTCTTTCCAAACATATACTTTTACCTTCCTTTCTTGGTGTGTGGTTACGGTTACGGTTGATGTTCTTATTCTTATATTTTTACTTTTTTATTTTAATTTAGTATATATGTAAAAACTTATATAAGAAAACTTAACTATAACCGTAACAACCGTAACTTTGCCGTAAAATCAACGCTTTAGAACCGTAACCCAAAGCGTAACCAACCGTAACTATCTGAAACTGACATGAATGATATTACCTGACTGTTGGAAAATTATGCCATTTTTTGACCGTCCCTTTTTTCCTTGACAGTATATTTTGGTAGTGCAACTGTATCACGCAATTCTTCCATGATCTTATTTTTACCAATTTCATTCAACTTGGCAAACAGTTCAACCAGTTCATACGCACCTGAACCGTAACACTTTTCAAGCAGATCACAAACCCGTTCCTTCTGTTCCAGTTCCTTCCTGTTTATTTCCATTGGTACATCATGCCCCATAAGCCAAGCAACATTGACATTCAAGGCTTGTGCCAATTTATACAGTGCATCTTGCATTGGTTCATATTTACCGTTTTTATATTGGCTGATTTGTGCCTTATCAAGTCCTGACCTTTCCGCAACATCAACCTGTCGTAATCCTCTGATGTTCATTGCTTCAATAAAGCGGTGCTGAAATGTATCAGGCATTAGTGAACACCCCTTTCTTATATATTATTGTTCACCCCCATTATAAAGCAAAGTTAAGACTTTTTCAATCAAACTTGAAAAAAAGTTAAGAAAACTTAAAAATAAGTGTTGACATATCTTTCCACTGGTGATAAGATAAAGCCAAGTTAAGAGTTCTTAACTTACAGAAACAAAGCAAGTAGGAAGGACACGGGTGAAGCGATAGGGCTACACGCAAGTGACATGGTGGTCAGGCTGCCGGATAGCAGATAGAGCGTGTGAAGAATAAACATGACCCGTCAAAGTAGTTGAAGAAAACAGGAACGGTAGGGCAAGAAAGCACAGTGTACCGCACTATTTGAAGAAAGCGGACAGGCTGAACCAATCGGCACTTTACCCCTAAAACAAGAAACCGTTAAGTGGAAGAATCAACCGCACGAGATGACACAGCACTTTGTTTCACAGGTCAGGAAGTTCCCCGACTTCCTGACTATTTCAAAAAGAACTGTTGCAGCAGTTCCGGGGAAAAGAACCAAGGAATAGGATTTCAGTTCTTTCAAAAAATTGTCTATTGTATGTTGGTCAACAGGTTTTGGTGGTTTTAATGTGAAACCCCGGCGGTTTGAACAGCACCGTTCAAAAAGTTCAATGATGTGTAACAGGTTTTCAGATTTTAATGTGAAATCTGATAAAGGAAAGACACCCCCTGATTGTACTAAGGTGTGCTGACAATAGACAACTTTTTGAAGGAACTGGGAAAGGATGAAGGCAATGATTGATTTCATAAAAGATGCGGATTGCACCAAGGAAACACCTGTCAAATTGGGTGTTCCTGATGCACCGATATATGGCAAGGGCATCAAATTGAAACCAAGGGTTGACGGTAGAACTGATTCAGAGCATTTCAAGAAAATCTATTTGCCGGAACTTTTACCACTTGAAGAATATGATCTGATAGTTGTTTTGATTTCCGGCGGTAAGGATTCAGTTGCTTGTTACCTAAAACTTCTTGAACTTGGTGTACCAAAAGAAAGAATAGAGTTTTGGCATCACGATATTGACGGCGGGCATCCTTCAAGGCGTATGGACTGGAAATGTACCCAAAACTATGTAAAAGCACTTGCAGATGCAGAGGGTATCAAGTTAAGGGTTTCATACAGGGTGAATGGTTTCTTTGGTGAATTGTATCGGATAGGTGCATCAGAACCCATTGAATGGATTGACCCTGATACTGGTGAAGTAAAGCAGTGCAAACTTTCAAGCAATTATCTGAAATGCAAAGAACTGAAAGAACAGGCAACAGAGGAAATGGAAGAACTTCTGAAAAAGTACGGTTATAGAATGAAGTTCCCCGCAAAAACTGGTGATCTGTCACGGCGTTGGTGTTCTGCATATCTGAAAATATGTGTTGCAGATACGGTTGTCAGTAATCTTGACCGCCTTGGTGAACTTGAAGAACTGGGTGGTAAAAGACATAAATTCCCCGCAAAAGGTGGTACACATTCAGGGCGTTGGTGTAGTGGTAACTTAAAAGCAGCGGTTCAGGACAGTGTGACAGCCAATCTTGAAGAAACCAAACGTGACAAGAAAATCTTGATTGTTTCAGGTGAACGCCGTGGTGAATCTGCCGGACGGTCAAAGTACAATGAAATGGAAATACACCGCACCAATGCAGAAGCCAAGGCACACAGAATTGTTCATCAATGGCGGTGCTGCATTGATTATTCTGAAAAGGATGTGTGGGAACTGCTGAAACGGCATCATATAAACCCACACCCATGTTACAGGATAGGTTGGAACAGATGCAGTTGTATGATGTGTATATTTTCAACACCCCGGTTATTTGCCGGAGTAAAAGAACTTTTCCCTGATGATTATGCTGCACTAAGGCATGATGAAGAAGTTCTTGGGTTCACATTGGATAACAAAAAGAATCTTGATGAATTTATCGGTGATACACAGTCTTGCGTGTGTTGGAAGGATAAAGCAGCAATACATTCAATACTTACTGGTGAGTTCAACACAGATGACATATACACAAATGATTGGAATTATCCTGTTGGTGCATTTCATGGTGCTGACGGTGGTTCATGTTAGAAAGAAGGTGATTATGTGAAGAAAATAGTTGCAGCATGGATTGAACAGATTCTTGAATTTCCAACCAAACTTGAATACCTTGCGTATATAGAAAGCCTGAAAAAAGGCAAACCGCAGAAGTTCAAGGAAACATCATTTGAACAGTTGGAATCAGGGGTTGTTAGAATAACAATCAGGAAACAGTATAATAACAATGCGTTCCCTGATGATGAAAAGGAAGGTGAAGAAAGTGTTTGATTATTCAAAGTTAAGAGGAAAGATCAAGGAAGTGTTTGGAACACAGGCAAAGTTTGCTAAAGCAATGGGAATGTCAACCGTGACATTATCTGCAAAATTGAACGGAACAGTTCAGTTCACTGCACCTGAAATGAACAAGGCGTGTGAAGTCCTTGGTGTTTCGGTGGAATTTATTCCACTATATTTTTTTACTGAAAAAGTTAAGACTTCTTAACTCAAAGAAAGGATAGGTGATAAATTATGAAATTCAGCGAAAAGTTGAAACAGGCTATGCAGCAGTTAGGAATCAATCAGGCACAGGTTGTTGGATTGACCGGGAAAAGTAAGGGGTCAATCAGTATGTACCTGAATGATAAGACCACACCGTCAGAACAGGTTCAAAGTGATATTGCAGTATCACTTGGACTTGACCCTGACTATTTTGAACAGGAAGAAACCCCGGTGACCTTCAAACCTTCCAAGTGTGAAGATGGCATCCCAACCTTGACAGTACATGAAGTTGCTAAGTTGATGCACAAGCACACCAACACAATAGCACTTGGGTTACAACAGGGCGTTTTCCCTTGGGGGTATGCAATTCATACCAGTGAACACCGTTGGTCATATTTCATCAATGCAAAGCGTTTTGCAGAAATTGAAGGGGTGATCTGATGCCAAAGATTGAGTATAAAAGCATTAAGTTTCAGCAGAAAAGCCTTGAACTGATACGCCTTGTGAATCAGGTGGTTGAAGAATATCAGGCACAGGGATATGAACTGACACTTAGACAGGCATATTATCAGTTAGTTGCCCGTGGGTACATTCCCAACAATGAACGCAGTTATAAGAACATTGGAAATCTTATCAATGACGGCAGACTTGCCGGGTTGATTGACTGGTACAGTATCACGGACAGAACCCGCAACCTTAGAAGCAATAGTCACTGGGACAATCCGGCTGATGTGATTGCATCTGCAAGATACAGTTATCTGCTGAACAAGTGGGACGGTCAACCGAACTACGTTGAAGTGTGGGTTGAAAAGGATGCCTTAGTTGATATTGTGGGACAGGCTTGCAGACCACTTGACACACCATATTTTTCATGTAGGGGTTACACTTCACAGTCAGAAATGTGGTCAGCAGCACAGCGTTTCATTGGTCAAGATTACCGTGATAACCGGGTGATTATTCACTTAGGTGACCATGACCCAAGCGGTATTGATATGACAAGGGACATTCAGGAACGCTTGCAGATGTTCGGTGCTGATGTGTATGTGAAGCGTGTAGCACTGACCATGAATCAGATTGGTACATATAACCCGCCACCCAACCCGGCAAAGATCACTGACAGTAGAGCATCAAAGTATATTGATGAATACGGCAATGAATCTTGGGAATTGGATGCACTTGAACCACAGGTCATCACTGATCTGATAACCAATGAGGTTACAGCATTAAGAAATGATGAAATTTACCGTTCAGTATGTGATTTAGAAGAACGTGGGAAAGATGAACTTAAAATGATAGAACGCAACTATGACAAGGCTGTTGCATTTTTAGAAAGTGAGGAATAAACCATGAAAAAATATGAATTTACAGGAGAAACCAAAGAAATCAGATTATTATTCAGAACCGCCACACTGCACCGCATCCGTGCAACTGTTGCATTTGGCATTGTAGAAGTAGGTGACCTTGGTGGTTGGATTGAGAAAGAAGAAAATCTTTCCCATGAAGGAAAGGCTTGGGTTTGCGGTGATGCCAAGGTTTGGGGCAATGCCGAGGTTTGGGGCAATGCCGAGGTTTGCGGTGATGCCAAGGTTTGGGGCAATGCCGAGGTTTGGGGCAATGCCGTGCGGTGATGCCAAGGTTTGCGGTGATGCCAAGGTTTGCGGTGATGCCAAGGTTTGGGGCAATGCCGAGGTTTGGGGCAATGCCAAGGTTTGCGGTGATGCCGAGGTCTTTTCTGCAAGTCATGTGTTAGTGATTGGAGCAATCGGCAGCAGAAATGATTTCACTACATTCTATCGTGACAAGGACAATGAAATTACAGTCAAGTGTGGTTGTTTCCTTGGAAAGATTGATAGATTTCTTGAAAAGGTCACACAGACCCACGGTGATTCTAAATATGCCTTAGTTTACAGAGCAGCAGTTGAGGTTGCAAAGTTACAGATTGACCTTTCAGGTGAAGCACCAAAGGACGCTGATGAAGAATGAAAACTTTGAATTTCATGCCCCATCAGGAAGATGCACTGAACAGAACTGAACAGTTCAACCGTTGTGCTTATTATCTTGATATGGGACTGGGTAAGACCTTTGTGGGTGCTGAAAAAATGTATCTGCTGAATAATGCTGTGAACTTGGTCATCTGTCAGAAATCCAAGATTGATGACTGGGTTCAGCACTTCAAAGATTATTACCCTGATTACAGGGTGATGAACCTGACCAAGAAAAGTGAAGCAATCAATTTCAGGGCGGTACTTGATACCAAGGACTTATACAACCAAGGTGTTCAAATGATAGGCGTTATCAATTATGAAACTGCTTTCCGGCGGGATTGGTTGCTGAAACTTAAAGATTTCACACTGATGCTTGATGAAAGTTCCCTGATAACCAATGAAACGGCAAAACGGTCAAAGTTCATTCTGAAAATGCAGCCGGAAAGCGTGATTTTATTATCAGGAACACCAACAGCCGGAAAGTATGAACGGTTGTGGTCACAGGTTCAGTTGCTTGGGTGGAATATTACAAAAAAAGCGTTTTGGTCATCATACGTTCAGACTGAATGGATTGAAAACGGTGATGGGTACAAGAAAGAAGTAATCACAGGATATAAGCACACGCAACACCTGAAAAAGAAACTTGCAGATCATGGGTGCATCTTTATGAAAACCGCTGATGTGATTAAACTGCCGGAACAGACTGAACAGAAGATATTCTTTAAGGCAACACAGGCGTACAAGTATTTCATTAAAAACAGTTATATCATGCTTGATACCTTGAATATGTGCAAGTTCAAAGATGATTCAGATTATTACGGCACGGATGTGACACCACGGGTTGAACTGGTCGGTGATAACAGCCTGACCAAGATGCTATATGCACGGCAGTTGTGCGGGCAGTGGCACAAGGAAAAACTGGAAGGTTTGCGGGACTTGGTTGAATCAACAGAAGATAGGCTGATTATATTCTACAACTTCACAGCAGAACTTGAAGCAATGCAGAAAAAACTTGCTGATCTGAACAGACCTTATTCAGTTGTGAATGGGTCAAAGAAGGACTTGACCGCATACGATCAGGCAGATGATTCAATCACATTCATACAGTATCAAGCCGGGGCAATGGGTGGTAATTATCAGAAAGCAAATAAGATTATTTATTTCACATTGCCACTTGGCAAAGGGTCATGTGATATGTGGGAACAGTCAAAAAAGCGTATTCACCGCATAGGACAAGCCAAACCGTGCTTTTACTATTACTTACTGGTGAAGGGTACGGTTGAAGAAAGAAACCTTGCAGCGTTGAAAGAAGGGAAGGAACTGACAGATGAATTATTCAAAAATACTTAATTGGATATTTGGAATCATGGCATTTATCGGTGTATTCCTGATAATCGGTGCAGTCGGTGCATCTGACTATGCGGTTGAAATGGGAATATATGAACCACTTACTGCACACCTGAAAGAATACATCATTGGTGCAATTCTGATAATTCCCGGAATCATTTATTTGAAAATTACGGAAAGGGGTGATGAAAATTGAACTATTCAAAGAGCATGAGAAAGTCGGCAATGGTCAAAAGGGTCTTGATTCTGATTGGTGTTGCACTTGGCGTTGGTTTGGTGATTGGTAATGTGTCAGGATATGCCCTGAAAACTCATATAACCGCCAAGGACAAGCAGAAAACAGAAGAACAGACACTTGAACGGTCAAGCACTAAAACCCTTGTATATGGGGCGTATGATGACAGAACTTTTACACAGGAAATTTCCCTTGACTGGGGTGCGGGTGACTTGGACTTCACACCGCTTGACTGCAAGATGCCGGAAGAACAACAGGAATTTACATATTACCTTTGTACCGGATACAACATTGATTTTACCCTTGTCATGGCACTGATTCAGAATGAAAGCAGTTTTGACCCGGCAGTTGTTAGTGAAACCAATGATTACGGTTATATGCAAATCAATCAGATCAATCACCAGTGGTTGACAGATACCCTTGGTGTTACGGATTTTACAGACCCGTATCAGAACATCAGGGCGGGTGTGTTCGTACTTAGAAAACTGTTTGAACGGTATCAAGATACCAATATGGTCTTGATGGCGTACAACATGGGTGAAGATGGTGCTGCCCGGTTGTGGGAAAAGGGCATCTATTCAACAGATTATACAGAAAAAATACTGAACTATCAGACACAGTTCAAGGAACAGTTGGGCGGTGAGTAAATGGCAGCAGAAAAGAATTTTGAAAACAAAGTCAAAGCGTTCCTGAAGGACACCGGGGCATGGCTGTTGAAATATTGGGGTGGTGCTGCTTATACAAAAAGCGGTATTCCTGACCTGTTGGTTTGTTCAGATGGGTGTTTCCTTGGTGTTGAAGTCAAAGCACCAAACGGTGAACCGTCACTATTGCAGTTGGTCAACCTCAAAAAAATCAGAGAATCAGGCGGGTATGGAATTTTGTTGTACCCCAAGGATTTTGAACAGTTCAAAATGTTCATTGTAAAAAAATCAGAACTTAACGCTTGGTATCTTTCCAACATTGAAGATCAGAAGCGTTGGGAAATAAAATTATCAAAATAAGGAGTGAAAGAGCATGGCAGCAAAAAAGAAAGCAGATGCAGCGGTTGAGAATACCGCAGAAGTAACACAGGAAACCGTTCAGGAAGAAATTGAACAGGTGACAGAAGAAAACGCAAAGGAACTTGACAATAAGAAGTATGTGGTTGACCACTTACTTTCAACCAAGCGTGAGGGAATGGAAGATCTGATTGCATACATGGAAGAAATCGGATTTTTTGAAGCACCTTGTAGCGGTGGAAATCACCTTGCTTGTCAGTTCGGTCTTGTTCACCACAGCAGAAATGTAATGATGGCAGCAGAAAATATTGGTTATGCACTTCTTGGTAAAGTCAAGTATGCAGAAATTCGTGATTCAGTCATCATTGCAGCAGCATTACATGATCTTGGCAAGTGTGGTGATTATGGCAAGCAGATGTATGTGCCTAACATGATTAAGGACGGCAGACCTACCAAGGCAGAGCCGGAACAGAAATATAAACAGTCTGAAAGCAAGCCTTTCAAGCGTAACCCGGCACTTCTTCCACTTGACCACGCAACCCGCAGCATCAAGTTAGCAACTCTTTTCATTGACCTGACGGAAGATGAAGAATTTGCGATCAGATACCATGATGGTCTGTATGAATCAGCAAACTATGGTGTGAAGGGAAATGAAACCCCGTTATATTTGATTCTGCACTATGCTGATTTATGGTCAAGCAGAGTAACAGAAGGTAGCACAGATGAAGGTGGTGATGAATAATGGAACGTGACTATTTGGAATGGATAAACCGGGCATATAAGACCTTGGTTGACAATCAGGAAGTTCCCAAGATGGAATTGAAACTGATTGACGGTAAGATTTCAGTATATCGTTGTGGTGATGTCATCCGTGTGGATATTCACCGTGAAGAAACAAAGAGAAAGTGAGGAATTAAGATATGGCACAGATGCTTTTGATTATGGGTGAATCAGGTACAGGAAAAAGTACCAGTATGAGAAATTGCGATCCGGCAACAACCGCCGTTGTAAACCCGGTCGGTAAGCCGTTACCGTTCAAGGGTAAGTTCACAATGCTGAACAGTGAGGTTGAATCCCGCAAAATCTGCAAGTTTATGAAGGAACAGGCAGCAGCCGGGAAGAAGTTACTGGTGGTTGATGACTTCCAGTATATCCTTTCTGTTCCATACATGAACCGTATCAAGGAAAACGGTTGGGACAAGTGGAATGACTTCGGTGCGAACTACTTTGAAATCATTGAGGTGTGCAAGGAACTTCCTGATGATGTGGTGGTTGCTTATATGACCCACACAGAAACCCTTGAAAACGGTGTAACCACTATTAAGCTGATCGGAAAGTTACTTCGTGAGAAGATCACTATTGAAGGACTTTTCACCATTGTACTTAGAACAGGCGTGAATGAAGGGAAATATTACTTCTATACACAGAATAGTGGCAAGGACACCGTGAAGTCACCTATGGGAATGTTCCCGGCATACGCCATTGACAATGACCTGAATTATGTGGCTGATAAAATCCGCAACTTCTATGAAGTCGGTGAGTATAAGACAGATGCAGAAATGGGTCAGGCTGATGCACAGGCTGCATCCGATCTTGAAAAGCCGGATGCAAACGGCAGACGGGCAAGGGGTGGAAAAAAGACCGCAGCCACAGCAACACCACCTACAACAGAGGATGAAGCACCAAAGACAGGCAGAACCGCCCGTAAGACACATGATGAAGTGGTGGCTGAAAATAATCAGAAAATGGCTGATTATATGGCAGAGCGTGACAAGGCTGTTGATGCCGTTGCAAATGGGCGTGAAGAAATCCCGTTTGAAGAAGCGTGTGCAGCAGCGGATTCTGTACCGCAGCCGGAACTTGAAACACCGCCAAGAAGAACCCGCAAGGAAAGAAAGTCTGCTGAACAGTCTGAACCTGTTCAGGACGGTACAACAAATACTGATTCTGAATCTGTCACACTGGATGCAGACACATACTTCTATGTTCCGGCTGATGATAACTATGTGATGAAGCACAAGGGTGACACGGTTGACCTGACTGTTGATGGTGTTGAGGTTATGAAGGTCATCAGCAAGGAAGAATTTGGTGAAGGTGTGAAGCGTTTAGCACAGGCAGACAACCCTAAGCCGGAAAACCCTATTGACGGGGCAATGAACCCGCCGGAGAAGGGCAGACGCACAAGAAGAAGTGCAGCACAGGCACAGCCTGATAATGCAGATACAACAGCGGATGAAACCCCGGCAGTAGATGAACAGCCGACTGGCAGAACCCGCAGAGTAAGAAAAACACGCTAAGAAAGTGAGGTAAAAGAACATGAACAATTCTTTTGGTTTATCTGATGAACTGTTTGGTGCAATCCTTGCATCAGCAATCACGGAAGGAATGAACACGGCAAACAACCGTTCAATGAAGAACCCGCACCCGGTAGCACCTAAACAGGATGTATTGCCGGAAGATGGTGCAACTGCTGCAAAGAAAATCTATGATTCCTATGTAAAAGCCGGGTTCAATGAGGTTCAGGCGTTTGAGTTGTTGAAGTTAGTATTAAGCAAATAAAGAAAGGTTAAAAGGTGAAAAATTATGGCTATTGATTTCAGTGCATTTGATGAAAAGGTTGATTTACAGGAATTACAGAATGAGGTGCAGAACGCACCTGATAATGATTTTGCTGATGTGCCGGATGGTACATATATCATTAGTATTGAGAAGATGGAAATTAAGTTGACTAAGGCACAGGATAAGTTGATGTTTGCAGTTCAGGCAAAGATCAAGGAAGGTGAACAGGCAAACCGCATGATCTTCTTCAACCGTGTTATTTCCGGCAACAGTTCCGCAAAGTGGACGGACGGACAGGCAATCAAGTCTGTATGCACTTGGGTGAACAAGCTGATTGCAGAAGATGACACACCTGTTGAATTTGTGAACTATGCAGATTTTGCAGATCAGATTCTTGATGTATTCCAGTCCATTCAGGGTGTGATTGAAGTTGAGGTTGATTATAAGGCAGATGCTTTCAACCCTATCACAATCAAGGAAGTTTTTGACTGCTAAAAAATTTTACTTGTAAAGTTAAGACTTCTTAACTTAGAATGTTATCAGGCGGTGGCGGGGTCGCACCTTCCACCGCTATTTTCAGAAAGGGTGAATGTAGTGATTTTTTATGACTTTGAGGTTTTCAAGGAAGATTGGCTTGCCGTTTTCATTGATGTGACCAAGAAAAAAGAATATGTGATAATCAATAACCCTGATGAATTAAAAGCCTTATATGAAGCTAATAGCAAGGATATATGGGTAGGTTATAACAACCGCCACTATGACCAGTACATTATGAAAGGCATTCTGTTGGGAATGAATCCCAAAAGAATCAATGACTGGATAATTGTTGAAAAAAAGGAAGGGTGGCAATTTTCATCAGCGTTCAACAAAGTTCCAATGATTAACTATGATGTTATGCCGAACCCCCCGGTTGGTTTGAAAACACTGGAAGGTTTTCTTGGCAGCAATATCAAGGAAACGGATGTTGATTTTAGAATAAACAGGAAATTGACCAAGGAAGAAATTGAAATGACGGTTTTCTACTGTCGGCATGATGTGGAAGAAACCATCAAAGTATTCCTTGAAAAAATAGATGAATTTAATGCAATGCACGGTATCATTCAGGCTTTCCCGGACATTGTGAACCTGTCTGATATAGGTGACAGTGAAGCAAGAATCACCGCAAAGGTGCTTGGGTGTTCCCGCAGATCATTTGAAGATGAATTTGATTTTTACTTCTTGCCGTGCTTGCAACTGAAAAAATACAAATATGTTCAGGATTGGTTTGAACAGAAAAGACAGGAAGCCTTGTCAATGGACTTGGCACACATGGATAAATACTCAAAACGTACATGGTATAAGGAACAGGGTCTTGAAACCGTGGTTGCGGGTATTCCTCATTCATTCGGTTTTGGCGGTGTTCACGGGGCAACAGCCACACCAATTCACAAGACCGGGCAACTACTGCACGTTGATGTAAATAATTACTATCCATCAATGCTGATTGCTTGGGGACTGGTTACAAGGGCAGCAACCAATGACAATTACCCGTTAGTGTATAACACACGAAAAGCCATGAAGGAAAAACAGATTGCTGCAAAAAACACCGGAAATAAGAAAGAGGTCAAACGGTGGAAGAAAGCACAGTTGCCATATAAGAAGATGCTGAACGCCTTGTCAGGTGCAATGAAGGATGAAACCAATGCAGCGTATGACCCAAGAAACAATAACTGTATGTGCATCAACGGTCAGTTGATGTTGCTTGACCTGATTGAACACCTTGAAGTTGTACCGGGATTTGAACTGATTCAGTCCAACACGGATGGTCTTATTATTTGGATTCCTGACACAGATGAAGCCTTTGAAATGGTTGATGATATTTGTTGGGAGTGGGAACAGCGTTGTTCAACAGATCAGTGTTCAATTCTTCTTGAACTGGATAACATCAGTGAAATCTATCAGAAGGATGTGAACAATTACCTTTGGGTTGGTATTGACGGCGGTGTTGAAAGAATCGGTGCTTATGTGAAGGAACTTTCAGCGGTTGACAATGATCTGCCAATCCTGAATAAAGCACTGGTTGACTACATGGTTAAGAAAACCCCGGTTGAACAGACCATCAATCAGTGTGATGACTTGATTATGTTTCAGAAGATCGTCAAGTTATCAGACAAGTATGATTGGGTGGAACATGAGCATTGCACCCCGCTTGTTAGTCATATAGGCAAAAGAACAATCAAGACGGTGTATGAATACCCTGACAAGGACAAATACACATATAAATCATACCGGGTGTTTGCATCTAACGATCAGAAGGACGGCAGATTGCTGAAACGTAAACAGGTGAAAACCAAAGGTGAGAAATTCGGTAATACACCTGACCACTGTTTCATTTTCAATGATTCAGTTGTTGGGGTAAAAACACCGCCTGAACTTGATAGGCAGTGGTACATAGATTTAGCAAAGAAACGCTTGAAACAATTTGGTGTTGTAGCGTAACACCGGGAAGGAAGGTTTTTCATGGATTTAGAAATCAGATATGAAAATGGTTCAATGACTGTTCATCTTGAAGAATTTTTGAATATCCGCAGCATTGCCAAGGTCAGGAAACTGCTGAAACTTATCAGAAGCAGTTTCACCCCGGAATGTGAACAGCAGATTAAAGAATTTGTTCAGGAACAGGCTGAACAATTTGAACAGGTTCAGAAGGAACACAGCATTTACATTGAAGGGTATACCCAAAAGATTAGATATGCAGAACAGCAGATCAGACAGACACAGCATATTATTTCACAGATTCAGACGGGTGTTAAAAACTCGCAGCTTCTCCGGGATTCACACAGGAAGAACACAAAGGTTTGGAAGAACCGCAATGCTGATGTAAAAAAGTACAGGGAACGCCTGAAAGAACCAAGAAATACATTGAAGGAACAGAAGGAAGAACTGAAAAAGTTGAAAGCATTGTTGCGATCAAGGCAGCAGTCTTTTGACCGTAACATCAGGAATAAGGATTTTTATAAAAAGGTGTTAGAAAACATCACATAAGGTAGGTGATAAAAGATGCTTTACAAAGGTTATGTTGAAACCAAGGGCAAGGCAAGCATTGAAAAACTGAAAAACAGAACCACATGGAAAACCTATGATGAAGTGAAGAACCTGAATGGGTTCGGTGGGGTTTTGGCTGATGACACCATCCTTATTGACATTGATGATTCTGACCAATCTGAAATTCTGATGAACATTGTGGAAGAACTGCAACTTGACTGTAAAGTCCTTTGTACCAGTAGGGGAAAACACTTTCTTTTCAAGAACCGCACTATTGCAAGGAACAGGACACACGTTCAGTTGGCTGTTGGTCTTACTGCTGATATAAAAGTCGGCAGTAAGTTATCCTATGAGGTCATCAAGATTGACGGTGAAGAAAGATTTTGTGAATGGGACATTGAAGAAGGTGGAAAGTATCAGGAAGTTCCCAAGTGGTTGTTCCCGGTCAAGGCAACCGCAGACTTTGTTGATATGGATGCCGGGGACGGAAGGAATCAGGCACTTTTCAATTATATCCTGACCCTGACTGCAAATGATTTCACGGTTGAAGAAACCCGTGAGTGCATCCGCATCCTGAACAAATTTGTTCTGAAACAACCGCTGTCAGATGATGAACTGGAAGTGATCTTGCGTGATGATGCTTTTCAGAAACCTGTTTTTTTCCTTGGCAGCACATTCCTGTTTGACAAGTTTGCAGTATTTATGAAGAACACGGCACACGTTATCAAAATCAACGGACAGTTACACATATACAAAGACGGTGTGTATTCCAATGGCTACAAGGAAATTGAATCAAACATGATTCAGCACATTCCAAACCTGAAAAAGATGCAACGCCGGGAAGTTCTTGACTACATGGAACTGATCGTTGATGAAAAAGAACAGTCAGATGCAAACTTGATTGCTTTCAACAATGGTGTATATGACCTTGTGACCGGGGAACTGAAACCATTCAGTACGGACATTGTTATTACTAACAAGATTCCTTGGGACTACAAGCCGGATGCCTATTCTGAACTGGCAGATAATACACTGAACAAGTTAGCGTGTGGTGACGCAGCGATCAGGGCATTGTTGGAAGAATGTATTGGTTACTGCTTTTACAGAAGAAATGAGTTAGGCAAGGCGTTCATTCTGACAGGTGACAAGTCCAATGGTAAAAGTACATTTTTGGATTGTGTCAAAGCAATCCTTGGTGATCGGAACATTTCAGCACTTGACCTGAAAGAACTGGGGGACAGGTTCAATACTTCAATGATGTTCGGCAAACTGGCAAACATTGGTGATGATATTGGTGATGATTTCCTTCAAGGTTCACAGGTCAGTGTGTTCAAAAAAATAGTAACAGGTAACCGCATCAAGGCAGAGCGAAAAGGACAAGACCCATTTGAGTTCAACCCGTTCATCAAACTGTTATTCAGTGCCAATGATATTCCCCGTATGAAGGACAAGACCGGGGCGGTACTTAGGCGTTTGGTCATCATCCCGTTCAATGCCACGTTCAGCAAGGATGACCCTAATTATGACCCATTTATCAAATACAGGCTGATTCAACAGGACAGTATTGAATATCTTATTAGGCTTGGTGTAGAAGGTCTGAAAAGAATCATCATCAGTGATGGATTTACCAAGTCAGACAAGGTTCAGAACCAGTTGACAGAGTATGAGGAAGAAAACAACCCTATTCTTGCATTTATCAATGACACCGGGGTTGACATGATCGAAAATGAACCAACCAATGAGGTATACAAGCGGTATCAGGTATTTTGTGCAGACAACAGTATGCAGCCAATGTCAAATATCGTATTCAGTAAGCAGATCAACAAACGTCTTGACTTGGAAATTTCAGTTGTAAAACTGAACGGTCAGACAAGGCGTATTTTCAGAAGCAGAAAGGACGGTGATTGAAATGAATGAAGTTTTGTTTAGTAGTAACACAGATGACTGGGCTACACCACAGGACTTATTTGATGCACTGGATGCAGAATTTCATTTCACATTAGACCCGTGTTCAAGTGAACAGAATCATAAGTGTGACAGGTATTTCACTAAAGAAGATAACGGGTTATTGCATGATTGGGGGGGGAATCTGTCTTTTGCAACCCGCCCTATGGTAAAGAAATGTATAAATGGGTTGAAAAATGCTATTTTGAGGGACGGAAAGAACACACAACTGTCGTTCTGTTGATTCCGGCAAGAACAGACACCAAGTATTTTCACGATTTTATTATACACAGGACAGAAATTCGATTCATAAAAGGTCGGTTGAAATTTGGGAACAGTAAAAATGCAGCACCTTTTCCTTCAATGTTGGTGATATTCAGGGGTGCAAAAGTTTGATAAGAAAGGAAGGTATCAATTAGTGAAAGGTGGAAGAAATCAGGAAGGATATGCAGACCCAACGGCAACTATTGCCATTGGTAGAGTAGCAAAAGAAGAACGTGAACAGGTTGAATGTGAAGCAGCAGACAAACGTGCCTATGATCTGATTAAGGTTTTGAAGTACATCATCAAAGGTGCGGGGTTTGAACTGACTGAACGTGTTCAGGTAAAAGATACCAAGACAGGAAGGGTTTACAGATGATTGAAAAAATAAAGAAATTCATCAGAATAATCACAATACTGCTGATGACCACCCTTGTCATATTTCTAATATACACAGTATTCAAGTATGAATGGAAAAACATACTTTGTTTTGTAAGTGTCATTACGGTGTTTCTTATTATCTGTTGGGCGTTTGATTGGTGAAAGGGGTGAAGTCAAATGTATGATGAACAGGAAGATGCTGCACAGTTAGAATGGTGTCGGCAGTAGTCAGAAGAACATAAAAAGAAAATGACCCGGAAGATGCAGAAGAAGATCAGACGGGTTCAGCACTGGTGTAACTGTAAGTTGTATGTCAAGTATGCTTGGTATGAGTTCCGGGCAATGGTGAAAGGATAAGGTGAATGATTATGGAAAATAAGATTTTGGAATTATTGAAACAGAAAGGCAGCGTATCAATGAATGATGATATTTTCCCGTTGGTGGAAAAAGAATTTGAAGGTCAGGTGATTGGTGCAGAACTTTATGAACTTGCACACCAATACATATCACAGTTGTTGTATGGGGTACATACTGCCGGGGTTGCCGTAATTGCTGTTCCTAAGTTTGCAGCGGGTCAGCAGTTCGGTCAGATGGTTGTTGCTGATGTGATTTATACAAAGGTGAATGATACACCGTATGATTTTATGCAGTAGTTACGCAATAGTTACGGTTGGTTACGGTTCACGGTTACGGTTGAAACCCTTGTAAATACTGGCGGTTACGGTTGGTTACGGTTAAAAGCAATTTTCTTATTATTTTTATTATATTGTATATTCTATACATCATAAAAAGTAAAAATATAGAGTATAAGGCGTGAACCGTAACCGTAACTAACCGTAACCAGTAGGAAATTCAAGGCTTTCAGGGTGTTTTTAGTGTGATTTTATCCGTAACCGCAAGCGTAACCGTAACCGGGAAAGGACAGGTGAAAGAATGAAAACATTATCCGCAAGGGAATATTTAGGACAGTTACAGGAACTTGATACTAATATCAATCAGGACTTAGAACGCCTTGATGATATGAAAATCAATGCTTGCAGTACCGGGGCAATAGATTATTCTGCTGAAAGAGTGCAGACAAGTCCGTCAGGTGACAGTTTATGCAAGGCAGTCACAAACTATGTTGATTTCAATGAACAGATAAACAGGGAAATTGACAAATTTTCAGATGCCAAGGAACAGATCATCAAGCAGATTAGAGGTCTACACAATGCAAGGTATTCACAGGTGTTGTTCAAGGTGTATGTGCAGTTTAAGAGTTTGAAAGTTGCATCAGGTGAAATGGGTATGTCATATCAGTATGTTAGGAATCTTCACAAGGCAGCACTCACAAAGTTTGAAGAAACTTATAATGATCTGCATTACTTAACTTAATGTATATTTACTGTCACTTAAAATGACAAAAAGAGCGTTTTATGATAGATTTTGTTGTTTCAGATATATTGCGTATTCTTGAATCTGATGATAGGATGTATCTTGACAAGATGGGAATTGTGAAGAAGCGGTTGTTTTTTCACAATTCTTTTTTGTTTATGCCGATATTTGCACCCTGAAATGTAATGTTTCAGGGATTTTTTATTGCAAAAATACATGAAAGGGGTGTTGTTTGATGGCAAAAACGGCAAAATTAACTGAAAAACAGCAGCGTTTTGTTGAAGAATACCTGATTGACCTGAACGCAACACAAGCAGCCATTCGTGCGGGTTATTCGGCAAAAACAGCAGATCAGCAAGGTTCAAGGATGTTGGCAAATGTCAAGGTTCAACAGGCAATTAGTGTTGCAATGGCAGAACGCAGCAAAAGAACAGGAATCAATCAGGACAGGGTTGTTTTAGAACTTGCCCGCATTGCTTTTGTGAAGATGACCGACCTTGTTGATAGTCACGGAAGAATCAAAGACAATGCAACTGATGATGACCTTGCTTGTATTGAATCCGTGAAATATAAACAGTCTGAATCAGAAACCTGGTCAAGTGTTGAAAGGGAAGTGAAGATTTCACCAAAGCTGAAAGCACTTGAATTACTTGGTAAACACTTGGGTATGTGGAATGACAAACTGGATGTGAACATCACGCAGCCTATTGTTATCACAGGTGAAGATGCCCTTGAAGATTAGGCGGTGATTGCCTATGGTAAAGAACCGCATTTCTTCACAGTATGTTTTTGGGTATCAGAAGTTTATCCTGTACCCGGAAGATTACAAGGTTACTAAGTCCGGCAAGAAGAAAGTACAGTTGCCTGAACTGGTTGGTAAGGGTTACGGTACTTTTTGGCGTTGGAAAGGTAGATATAGGGTATGTAAGGGCAGCCGTGCATCCAAGAAATCAAAAACAACTGCCCTTTGGTACATCACCAATATGATGAAGTACCCACAGGCAAATACCCTTGTGGTCAGAAAGACTTTCAGAACCCTGAAAGATTCCTGTTTCACAGAATTGAAGTGGGCGATTCACCGCCTTGGCGTTGATGCCTTTTGGGAAATCAAAGAATCACCACTTGAAATGACCTATAAACCAACAGGTCAAAAGATTTATTTCAGGGGACTGGATGACCCCCTGAAAGTAACATCAATAACCGTTGATATTGGTTGCTTGTGTTGGATGTGGATTGAAGAAGCGTATGAAATCAGTTCAGAAGATGATTTCAATATGCTTGATGAATCAATCCGTGGTGCTGTTCCCGACGGTTCAGGACTGTTCAAGCAAATAACCCTTACACTGAACCCGTGGAATGAACACCACTGGATAAAGAAGCGGTTTTTTGATAACACAGATGATGAAACCCTTGCAATGACCACCAACTACAAGTGCAATGAATGGTTGGATAAGGCAGACTTAAAAGTCTTTGAAACCATGAAGAAGCAAAACCCAAGGCGTTACAAAGTGGCGGGTCTTGGTGATTGGGGTATTGTAGACGGTCTTGTCTATGAGAACTGGGAAGAAAAGGCGTTCAGTATTGATGAAGTCAAGAAGATAAGCGGTGTCAAGTCTGTATTTGGTCTTGACTTTGGTTATACAAATGACCCTTCTGCACTGTTTTGTGGTCTGATAGATCAGTCAAGCAAGACCATTTGGGTCTTTGATGAAATGTATCAGCCGGGTATGAGTAATGAAGCCATTGCCGAACAGGTTCAGCGGATGGGATATGTGAAAGAGAAGATCACAGCCGATTCAGCAGAACCAAAGAGCATTGACCGCTTGCGTGAACTGGGTCTGAAAGGAATCAGGAAAGCAAGGAAGGGCAAGGACAGCATCAACAACGGCATTGACTTCATACAGGACTATCATATTATCATTCATCCCCGTTGCGTGAATTTCATCACAGAGATCAGCAACTATCAGTGGGATAAGGATGCCAAGACGGGCAAGAAACTGAACCGCCCTATTGATGACTTCAACCACCTGATGGATGCAATGCGTTATGCGATTGAACAGATGGCAAAAGGTGATGCCTTTAGTTTTGATTAAGCAATTACCGGGTAGAATACACGGTGTCAGCAGCCGTTTCTTTTTGGACGGTAGGAAAAGGTTGTCAAATGCTTACTCCGGGGCGGTTGCAATCGGTGACCGCCTATGACACCTGTATAACTACTTTTTGAGATATTAGAAACAAATTAGTAACACATACCCTTGGAAAACATAGTGTTTTCAGGGGTTTTGATTTTATTATGCAATGAAAGGGGTGAATTGAACCGTGTTCAGTTCCTTTGTGGATGCAATCACATTAAAACTTAGCAATTTCATATTGCAAGGGGCAAAGGCACACATGACCGACTTGGAATTTCTTGAAAAGGAAATTGCAGCATGGAAGTGTTCACCCCGTAGAATGATGCAGATAAAAGGATTTTTGTACTATGACGGTGACCATGATGTAATTCACCGCAAGCGTACAATGATCGGTGAAGGTGGGGAACTTGAAGTTGTTGAGAACCTACCAAACAACAGAATTGTTGATAACCAGTATGCAAAAATGGTCAATCAGAAAGCCAATTATCTGTTTGGTAAGCCGTTCACACTAAGCGGTGAAAACACTGCATATATTGAACTGCTGAAAAAGATATTTGACAAGAAGTTCATGCGAACATTGAAAAGTGCGGGCAAAGCTGCATATAACGGCGGTATTGCTTGGCTATATCCATACTACAATGAACGGGGTGAATTTGCTTTCAGGCTTTTCCCCGCTTATGAGATTTTGCCATTTTGGAAAGATTCTGAACATACTGAACTTGATTTCTTCATCCGGCATTATGTGACGGTTGCCTATGACGGCAATCAAAGGAAGTTCATTGAAAAGGTTGAATTGTATGATCTGAATGGTGTTCACCTGTTCATTCTTGATGGCGGGAAACTGATTCCTGACATTGTGAACAATGAAACCGCAGACTTCCCACACGTTACAATGACGGATGCTGCCGGAAATGTTCAAGTGTTCAACTGGCAGCGTGTTCCCCTGATTCCATTGAAAGCCAATGAACAGGAAACACCGCTGATTAAGAAAGTCAAGTCATTACAGGATGGCATCAATGTGATGCTGTCTGACTTTGAAAATAATATGCAAGAAGATGCCCGGAACACCATTTTGGTATTGAAGAACTATGACGGTACTAATTTAGGTGAGTTTAGGAAGAACCTTGCAACCTATGGTGCAGTAAAGGTCAGATATGACGGTGACACCAAGGGCGGGGTTGAAACCCTTGAAATCACAGTCAATGCAGAGAATTACAAGACCATTGTGGAAATCTTCAAGAAAGCCTTGATTGAGAACGCAATGGGTTATGATGCTAAGGATGACAGACTTTCCGGCAACCCTAATCAGATGAACATTCAGTCAATGTACTCTGACATTGATACAGATGCCAATGATACGGAATCAGAAGCACAGGCAACAATGGATGATGTACTTTGGTTTGTCAACTGCCACCTTGCCAATACGGGACAGGGTGATTTTGAAGGTGAAGAAGATGGGGTTGATGTGGTATTCAACCGTGATATGCTGATGAATGAATCAGATATTATTGATAACTGTCAGAAGTCACAGGGAATCATTTCTGATGAAACAATCATCAGTATGCACCCTTGGGTAGATGACCCGCAACTTGAAATGGAACGCCTGAAAAAGCAGAAGGAAGAAGCACAGAAAGAAATGCTTGCACAGTATGACCCATTTGGTACACAGAACCAAAACGGTGACGGTGCAGATGATGACCCTGACAATAAAGGTGACCCGTCACAGGGAAGTCAGGGCGGTGAAGTAGATGAATAACGGTGAATACTGGCAGAAGCGTTTTGAACTGCTTGAACAGGCTGCACACCAACAGGGGGTTCAGTGCTATGCGGATATTGAAAAACAATACCGACAAGCACAAAAGCAACTTGAAGGTCAGATTGCTGCATGGTATCAGCGTTTTGCATCTAACAATGGGGTAACCCTTGCAGAAGCAAAACGGATGTTGAACGCAAAGGAACTTGCTGAACTGAAATGGGATGTGAACCAGTACATTCAGTACGGTCAGGAAAATGCGATCAGCGGTACTTGGGTCAAGCAGCTTGAAAACGCATCTGCAAGATTCCATATCAGCAGACTTGAAGCCTTGAAGTTGCAGACCCAACAGAGCATTGAAGTCATGTTTGGAAACCAACTTGACAGCATTGACAATACAATGCGGAATGTTTACAAGTCCGGCTATTATCACACAGCCTATGAAATTCAGAAGGGCGTGGGTGTTGGTTGGGACTTTTCCGCACTGGATGACAAGCAGATCAGCAAGGTCATCAATAAGCCTTGGGCGGTTGACGGCAAGAATTTCAGTGAAAGGATATGGGGCAACCGTCAGAAGTTGGTCAATGAACTGAACAACACCCTGACACAGAACATCATCTTGGGAAAAGACCCACAGAAAGCCATTGATGAAATTGCCCGGAAGATGAACACTTCCAAGACCAACGCCGGGCGGTTGGTAATGACAGAAGAAGCCTTTTTCAGTTCCGCAGCACAAAAGGACTGCTTCACTGAACTGGATGTTGAACAGTTTGAGATTGTGGCAACACTGGATTCCCACACTTCGGATATATGCCGGGGTATGGACGGCAAGCATTTCCCTATGTCTGAATGGAAGGTTGGTGTGACTGCACCGCCGTTTCATGTTCATTGCCGTTCAACCACAGTACCATATTTTGATGATGAATTTGATGCTGTTGGTGAACGTGCTGCACGGGATGAAGAAACAGGCAAGACCTACTTTGTACCGGGCAATATGACCTATAAGGAATGGGAAAAGGCATTTGTCAATGGTGATAAGTCAGGCTTGCAAGCAGTCAACAGTGATGATACAATCAAAGAAAAAGAACCAAGTGAAGCATTTCAACAGATTCAGAAAGCGTGTGAAGCGGACAAGGTTGAACACAGACCTGTTCAGAAACTTTCACAGCCGTTGTCATCTGATGAAATCATTGAAAGGCTTGCGGGTGGAGATATGACCAAGGGTTCATGTTCTTCACTGGCTTTTGCATACATTGGAAACAGGAACGGACTTGATGTTCTTGATTTCAGGGGTGGCAGTAGTCAGTATGTATTTTCTATGAACAGTAACATTAAGAAAATACTGGAATTACCGGGTGTGAACGGTTCAATCACAATGGTCAAGAAAGAGATTTCAGGAACAATGGAAGTCCTGAATAACCTTGTCTTGAATAAAGAATACTATCTTGCAACTGGTAAACACGCAGCCATTGTCAGACGGGTTGACAGCGGTGTTGAATACTTGGAACTTCAATCAAAATTTCAGAACGGGTGGATGCCATTTGACCGTTATGGTTCAATGGCTGCAACACTGAATAAGCGTTTTGGATGTAGGAAAACAGTTGATAAGCAATTCGGCAAGGTTTGGGAAAAATCGGTTGTTCTTATGGATGTTGAATCATTCAATGAAAATACTGAATTTGAACAAATTCTTGGGTATATAAATACCGCAGTAGAAAGTCAGAAGAAAGGGGTGACGGGTGATGTCAAGTAACTGGTACAAGAACAATGAAACAGATCAGATTTGGTGGAAAGATACACCTGATTCAGTCGGTGAATGGCTGTTCAGTTTTGACAAAAAGCAAGTGTTCAATATGTTTGCTGATTATCCGCACAACCTAACACCTGAACAGAAAAAAATATTTGATGAAGAAAATCCTGAATGGTGTGAGTTCTTCAAAGATAGAGTATAGAAAGCACGGTCAAATAACCGTGCTTTTTTCATACCTTAACAAGTTATCAATAGACCTGTAATAATTGCTATATGGCTGTTATATGAGGTCAGAAAGGGGGATAAAAGGCACATGAAAACATACACAATGAGAAAGGCATGGTGATCCTGATTATCTCCCGGCTACTGGGTCAAGTAGCACATAGAAAAGGCATCCGGCAACGGGTGTCTTTTTTCTTGCGGGTTGTCAAGCGTAAACCGAACAAAACCAATCAATCATGTGGGAGTAACCCCGTATAAAAACGTATTTGAAAGGATGGTATAGAAATGACAAGAAAACAGTTAGAGGATTTAGGACTTACCAAGGAACAGGCTGATTCAGTAATGAAAATCAATGGTGATGACATTGAGAACGCAAAGGGTACTGCTTCAACAGAAATCAAGAACTTGCAGACAGAGGTTGAAGGACTGAAAACACAGGTCGGTGACCGTGACAAGCAGTTAGAAACCCTGAAAGCATCTGCCGGGGACAATGCTGATTTGAAAAAGCAGATTGAGGACTTACAGACTGAAAACGCCACTGCCAAGGCAACCCATGAATCTGAACTGAACCAGTTGAAAATTGATTTTGCTGTTGAAAAAGCACTGACAGGTGCAAAGGCAAAGAACATCAAAGCGGTCAAAGCCTTACTTGAACTTGGAGAAGCCAAACTTGACAAGGACGGAAATGTCAAGGGACTGGATGAACAGATCGAGAAGTTAAGAAGTGGTGATGACACCAAGTTCCTGTTTGAAGCACAGAAGCAGCAGAAACAGCAGCAGAATTTCAAAGGTTTTCAGCCGGGAGCATCAGGGGAACAGAAACCGGGTGAGGGTGAAAAGGTCGATTTCTCAAAAATGAGTTATGACGAACTTACCGCTTACATGGAAGCAAACCCGGATGCACAGATTTAATTTGATGAAAGGAAGGTAATTGAAACATGGCAAAATTTGATGCTAAAAGTTTTAATGAAAAGGCGTTTGGTAAGTACATGAGTGCTATTCCGAACGTGAAACTGAACAAGTTACGTGAATCCCGTGCAATCGTTGGTGATGCAAGATTACGTGACACTTTTGTGAATAACTCACAGACTGGCACTGTTTACGCAGTGTTACCGTTCTTTGGTCTGCTTTCCGGCACACCACAGAACTATGACGGTGTTGACAATGTTACGCCGGGCAAGACTGACACCTATGAACAGGGTGTTTTCACCTATGGCAGAATGAACGGTTGGACAGAAGCAGATTTCAGTTATGATGTAACTGGTGGTACTGACTTCATGGCAAACGTAAGAAATCAGATCAATGACTACTGGAACGGTGTAGATCAGGATGTTATCCTTGCAATCTTAGAAGGTGTCTTTGGAATGAAGGACACTGGCACGGGTGACATTAAGAAAGCCAATGCAGCGTTTGTTGAAGCACACACCTATGATATTGCACAGGCGGGTGCTGAACATACTGATGATACTATGAAGATGGATGCAACAACCCTGAACAGTGCAATTCAGAAAGCTTGCGGTGATAACAAGCAGAAGTTTAAGTTGGTTTACTGTCACAGTGCAGTTGCTACCAACCTTGAAAACCTGAAACTGCTTGCATACTTAAAGTATACAGATGCACAGGGTATTGAGCGTGATCTTGAAATGGGTACTTGGAATGGCAGACTGGTCATCATTGATGATTCTTTACCTACTAAGGTTGTTGAAGCTGTTGCAGAGGACACAGGAAAAGGTATCAAGGCACAGGATGCTTATACAGAGTACACAACTTATATCCTTGGTGAAGGTGCTATTGGATTTGAAGATGTAGGTGCAAAAGTGCCTTATGAAATGGTGCGTGATGCTAAGACAAGGGGCGGTGAGGACACACTTATTTCCCGTAAACGTCACGCTGTTTCTGTTTCAGGTGTTTCTTATCTCAAGGCAGATCAGAAAACCAATTCACCAACTAACACAGAGTTAGGGAACGGCAAGAACTGGTCACTGGTTGCATCTGATACCAAGACCATTGAACACAAGGCAGTTCCGATTGCCCGTATTATTTCCCGTGGTTAATTTCTGATCGGAAAGGGTGGTTGCAATGTTTGATACTGATACAGTAAAAGAACGGTTGAAATCACTTGGTTATGAGGTCAAGGCAGATGAAGAATTTGCCTTGACCTTTTGTGTTGAGAAAGTACGCAGCACAATCAAGAATGAAATCAACTGGAATGATGTGCCGGAAGGACTGGAACACATTGCCGTTGATATGGCGGTGGGTGAATTTCTTCTTTCCAAGAAAACCTTTGCACCTGATGACCTTACCGGGTTTGATTTAGAATATGCTGTCAAGCAGATTCAGACAGGGGACACCAACACGGTTTTTGCGACTGGTGAAGGTTCAATGACCCCTGAACAAAGACTGACTTCTTTCATCAATTACCTTTTATCCTATGGAAAGGCTGAATTTAATTCATTTAGGCGTATCAGATGGTAAAACAGATTCAGGCAGCACAAAAGGCTGCAAGGAAAGCCATTGAAGCAACCTATTTTGGTACTTTGACGGTGACAGAACTGCAAAAGGTAAAAAATGAGAAGTCAAAACTTATGGAAGAATCAGAGGTTGTAGTCTTACAAGACCAACCGTGCAGATTATCTTTTGAAAAACTGCAAACAGCAATTCAGTCAGAATCAGCAGCAACGATCACGCAAAGCACAAAGTTGTTTGTTTCCCCGGATGTAACCATCAAGGCGGGGTCAAAACTGACAGTAACACAGGACAATGTGACCACGGACTACACCCGCAGCGGTGTCCCTTCCACATATCCAACGCATCAGGAAATCACACTTGAACTGTTCAAGGAATATGCGTAAATGGGTAGAATGGGAAGATTTGACTGCAAAGGTCTGAAAGACTTTCAGCAGCAGTTGGGAAAGTTGCAAAATCCTGATGACTTTGTGGAATCGTGTGCAAAAGAACTTGCTGCCCGGTTGCTTCGCATGGTGGTCAAAAGAACACCTGTCGGACAGTACCCGGCAAGTTCAGGAAAAAAGGGCGGTACATTAAGGCGTGGTTGGACTGGTGAAAAACGTGCATCAGCACAAGGGTATGCAGACAGCCTGACGGTGAATCATTTTGGTGACACCTATGTCATTGAAATTGTGAACCCGGTTGAATACGCATCTTATGTTGAGTACGGACACAGGACAGCCAATCATTCAGGATGGGTCAAGGGTCAGTTTATGATGACCATATCTGAACAGGAATTACAGAGAATTGCCCCAAAGGTGCTTGAAAACAAAATCAAGAAATATTTAGGGGGACTTGGTAAATGATAAATTCAATAGTTGAAGCAATCAGTTGTTCCCTGAACAAAGAATTTGGGGATGATTATGAAATCCACAATGAAGAAATCAAGCAAGGTTTGAAAGAGCCTTGTTTTTTTATTGCTTGCTTGAACCCAAACAACAACCTTTTCCTTGGCAAACGGTATGAACGTACCAATCAGTTCTGCATCCAGTATTTCCCACAGTCTGCAAAGAAGCAGCGGGAATGTGCTGATGTGGCTGAAAGAATGTATGACTGTTTGGAGTATATCACAACAGACGGTGATACCAAGCCAATCAGAGGTTCAAAAATGAATCATCAGGTGGTTGACGGTGTTCTGAATTTTTTTGTCAATTATGACTTTTTCACGGTCAAGACGGAAGAACAGACACCAATGGAAACTATGACGGCAAGCACGGATGTGAAGGAAGGTGGTTGATTATGGCAGCAAAAAAGACAGCAACGGGAACTGCTGCAAGGTCTGAACAGACTGAACCAATGTTCAGCAAGGAACAGATTCTTGCATCTGCCCGTTTTGCAAACAGAAGGGACTTGGTGGATGCCCTTCTTGATGAAGATAAAAGTTACACCATGAAAACTGTTGACAATTTAGTTGAAAAATACATGAAAGGACAGGTGAAATAGTATGGCTTTAGGTGGTGGTACATTTACCTCACAGAACAAAGAACTGCCCGGTGCTTATATCAACTTTGTATCGGCTGCATCCGCATCCGCTGCATTGTCTGATAGAGGTATCGCAACAATGCCCCTTGAACTTGACTGGGGTGTTGAAGGGGAAGTTTTTGAAGTGACCAATGAAGATTTTCAGAAGAACAGCCTGAAACTTTTTGGTTATGCCTTTGACAGTCCTAAGATGCTTGGTCTTAATGATCTGTTCATGGGTGCAAAGACCTTATACGCATACCGTCTGAACGGCGGTGGTGATAAGGCAGCGAACACATACGCAACTGCAAAGTATTGTGGTGTTCGTGGTAACGATTTGAAGATAGTGATTCAGAAAAATGCAGATGATGCAAGCAAGTATGATGTTACAACCTACTTCGGTACGGTCAAGGTTGACACACAGACAGTTGCCAAGGCTGCTGATCTTGTGGCAAACGATTATGTGACATTCAAGGCTGCTGATCTTGCTGTTACTGCCGGAACACCTTTAACTGGTGGTACAAATGGCACGGTTGACGGCACTGCACATCAGGCTTACTTGGATAAAATCGAATCATACACCTACAACACTATGGGCGTTGTGGTTACTGATGATGTTACCAAGAAGTTATATGTGGCTTTCAACAAGCGTTTGCGTGATGAACTTGGTATCAAGTTCCAGTTGGTTGTTTACAACCTGTCTGCTGATTATATGGGCGTTATCAGTGTGAAGAACAAGGTAACAGATACAGGATGGTCAGAAGCAGCACTTGTGTACTGGGTAACTGGTGCAGAAAGCGGTTGTGCGGTCAATAAGTCTTGTCAGAACAAGAAATATGACGGCGGTTTCACCGTTGATACCAATTACACACAGAATGAGTTAAAAGCAGCAATCAAGGCGGGTGAGTTCACTTTTCATAAGGTCAACGGCGTTGTCCGTGTGCTTGAAGATATTAACTCTATGGTGACCACTTCGGACACTTGCGGGGATGTATTCAAGGACAATCAGACGATCAGAGTTATTGACCAGTTAGGAAATGATGATGCAGTTCTTTTCAACACTAAGTATCTTGGTGTTGTTCCAAACAATGCATCAGGCAGAACTTCCCTTTGGTCTGACTTGGTGAAAATCCGTACACAGTTACAGGAACTTGGTGCTATTGAAGGGTTCACTGATTCTGATGTTACGGTTGCACAGGGCGATTCCAAAAAGGCGGTTGTGATTACATCAGCAATCACCGTTGTGAACGCTATGGGTAAACTCTATGAAACAGTTACGGTTGCGTAAGAAAGGGGTGAAATAAAATGCCGAATGTAACAATGAAAGCAAGGGACACTATTGCAGCAAAACTTGCTGAATGTTTTATCACAATCGGAAGTAGAAGATACAACTTCATGCAGATGATTGATATGGAAGCAAAGGTTGAGAAAACCAAGACTACTGTTCCCCGCCTTGGTGCAATCATGGCGGGTCATAAGTCATGTGGTATGGAAGGTACTTTTTCCGGCACGGCACACTATAACCAGTCAGTTCTTCGTCAGGCATTGCTTGACTATAAGAACACTGGTGAGGATGTGTATTTTGAAATGCAGATCACCAATGATGACCCAACCAGTGATGCGGGCAGACAGACGATCATTTTCTATGATTGCAACACTGACGGCGGTGTGTTAGCAAAATTTGATGCTGACGGGGAATACCTTGATGAAGAGATTGAAGGAACATTTGAGGACTTCTCAATGCCTGAATCTTTTGCAAACCTCACGGGTTTTCTTACTAACTAAGTAACAGAACCCCTTGTGTGGCTTTTATATAAGGTCATATAAGGGGTTTTTTCTATTCTTTGATAAACAGAAGGGAGAACAACAAAATGTCAAAATTTAGTGCATTTATGAAAGCGAATAAAAAGGTAAAGGAAAATGAAAAGTTTGCACCTACTGCTTCACTTCTTGGTTCAGACGGAACACCTGTTAGATGGGAGTTCAGACATATCAGTTCCAAGGAGAATGAAGAACTTCGTGATGCAAACACCATTGAAGTTCAGGTGACAGGCAAGCCGAACTTATTCAGACCAAAACTGATTACTTCAAAGTACCTTATGGCAATGATCGTGAAGTCAACGGTGTTTCCTGACCTTTACGATAAAGAGTTACAGGACAGTTACGGTGTGATGACCCCGGAAGATTTAGTCTATGCAATGGTTGATGATGCCGGGGAAATGCAGGACTTCCAGTTATGGATGCAGAAGTTTCAGGGATTTACCAAGTCACTTGATGAAAAGGTTGATGAAGCAAAAAACTAATTGAAGAAGGGGACGGTGAAGCAAATTATGCTTACTATGCCCTTCTAAAACTTCACATTCTTCCATCAGTGTTCTTGGCTATGGATGAACAGGAAAAAGCCTTTGTGATTGCTTCAATCAAGTTGAAAGCAGAGCATGACAAGAAGGAAAAGAAAAAGGCAGAAGCAAGGGCAAAGAAAAAACACTAAGAAAGGACGGTGAAACAGGTGTCATCTATTCAGACAGGTATTGAACTTAATGACCAATTCAGCGGAGTGTTGAACAACATCATCAGTTCAGTGAACCTTGCCGTGTCTGCAATGTATGATATGCAGCAGTCAATGAACGCTGATATTGATACAAGCAGTATTGAAGGGGCAAGGGATGAAATCAATCAGGCAACCGCTGCCATTGAAGCAATGAATCAGGCAGCAAGCCGACAGACCGCACCTGATATTGCACCGCCTGTTGTGGATGGTGGAAATCAAGAACCGATTCCTGTACCTGTTGACCCGGTACTTCCTGACCCTTTGGTTGAAAATCCTGAACCAATCAGACCTGAAATTCAGCCAAACGCACCGCCTGACCCTGAACCCGTAGAAATCCCGGTCACATGGAACACTGACGGGATGGATGTGTTCACAGGAACAGGTGTTGAACGATTTCAGCAAGAAGTTCAGAGTGCAAACGATATGTTGAACACACTGAACACCACACAGGCAAGGATTTCACAGACCGCACAGGGAATGGATATACTGCCGGATGCAGCAGTTCAGGATATGAACACCATGCAACAGCGGTTATCTGCAATTCAACAGCGGATTCAGCAGATTGAGAACAACCCGGTAAATGTTGGGGCAGACAATGCAAATGCAGAACTGGAACAGTTGCGTATGCAGTTGAATCAGGCTATTCAGGAACAAAATTCACTGAATCAGGCAATGCAGAACATGGATGTTTCTGCTGCCAATGATGCCTATTTGCGTTTGTCACAAACTGTTGGCAACACAGAAAGGTACATCCGTGACAATGTGGATGAACAGGGGCGTTTTAATCAGGAAATTTCAGCCGGAACACAACAGGCAAATGAATTGACCAATACCATCAAACGGGCAGTTGCAGTCTATATCAGTATTCAGTCAGTTGGGAAAGCACTGAACATTTCAGATGAACTTGTTCAGACAACATCCCGTTTGAACATGATGAATGACGGGGTTCAGACAACTGCTGAACTTGTCAACATGGTATATGCAGCAGCACAGGATGCAAGGGGTTCATTCGGTCAGATGGCTGATGTTGTTGCCCGTTTTGGTAACAACGCAAAGGATGCGTTCAGCAGTTCGGAAGAAGTTGTTGCTTTTGCTGATCTGATTCAAAAACAGATGACGATTGCCGGGGCAAGCACCCAAGAAGCAGCAAACGCAGAATTGCAGTTATCACAGGCACTTGGTTCAGGTGTCCTTCGTGGTGATGAATTGAACAGTATCTTTGAACAAGCACC
>AUXO016258482.1_pt1 | contig 36096 bp, 62 predicted proteins | sample 768731 | NCBI WGS metagenome assembly AUXO01 (sample SAMN02715735, study PRJNA202380) | gut metagenome | biome: sheep rumen | host: Ovis aries | place: New Zealand: Palmerston North | reverse complement strand
AAATCAAGTCCAAACATAATAGATTTAATAGAAGTTGGAGATTATGTTAATGGTCATTATGTATCATCTTTACCATTGTTTAAATGGAATAAACAAGCAGGATATTGTTATACAGGGGATATGTTAACAGATAAAGATATTAAATCAATAGTAACAAAAGAACAATTTGAAAGTATGGAGTACAAGGTAGGTGAGTAAAAATGTTAGGCATAAAAGATATAATAAGAAAACTACAAGAACTTGAGGATAAAGATTATATAGTTCACTTTGAAGCCGATCCTTCTATAGATTGCTTTGAAAATTTGTCAGGAGAAGGCATTGAAAAAGCGAGATATACATATAACATAACTATTACTCAAAAAAATCCATATGTTAGAAAGTATAAAAATATAAATGGAATACGAGAGTATTATAATGAAAAAGATATGAAAGAAGATGTTAAATAGTATGAAAAAAGGAATAAAAGCAAGATTAAAACTACCAAAAGAAAGTTTTGATATCTTATATAAACAGAAAAAATCTGTACAAGAACATTTAGAACATTACTTTTTACACATGGATTATGACATTTATGAAGCTGAATATATGGGACAAGATGTATGTATTATAGATGTAGTACTTATGGAAGATACATATAAAATAGCTGAAGAATTATATAAGTGTTTTAAGCAATATATAAAAGATGTAGTAAATAAACAACCTGAACAAATTGTAAAACTAAAATTTGATAGACTTTAGGAGGTGTCATATGGAATTATGGATTAGAAGTCAAGATAAAAATTGTTTAATACCTATAAATGACACAATAAGTGTTTTTCAAGAAAGTGTTTTTTACAAAGGTATTATATTAGGACAATACAAAACAAAAGAAAGAGCATTAGAAATTATAGATCATATACAATATTTAATTGAACAAACTGGTGAACTTACTGATGATATGGTAAAACATCTTAGAGTAAAATTTGATGATAATGAGTGGTGGAGTATAAATTCAACCAGTAATACAGCAACATATAAAATGCCTGAAGAGTAGAGAGTAGAATAATTATGTTAAAGATAAAAGATTGTGAATATTGTAAAGCATATCCTAAAAACAAAGTTCAAATACACGGAAAGATAATAAAAACTAAGGATTTAAAATTGACTGTTGGTTATAAAAACAGAGAAATACTCCTAAGTGATTATTTACAGTTGTTCATTTTAAAAGGAATAGCTGACAAAAAAGCAGGATTAATGATAGCAACATTAGATGGAGTAAGATATATAGATATAAATTATTGCCCATTCTGTGGTAGATATTTAACAAGCAAAGAGGAGTTGAAAAAAGATAATGGGAATAGTAACAGTAGAAAGTAATCCTGAATTATATAATGCTTTATTTCCTGATAATGAAGAAGAAACTGAATTAGAAAAGAAATATAATGAAGTAGCAGAATTATATTCAAAAGCAGTAAAAAAGAAAATAGAATATCGTAAAGAAATAGAAAGATTAAATAATATTATAAACGATATGGACAAACAAATTGATAATTTATGTAATAATCAAAAAAGAGAAGTTGATAGATTAAATAATATAATAAATCAGTTTGAAAATAGATTAAAAAACAGAATTAAAGCATACGAAGATAGACAAGCATTAGGAAAAGGTTATGAATTAACAAATGTTATGGAAATTCAATTAACAATAGATAGAAAGTATTTAAAAGAATTACAAGAATTAAAGGAGAATAAATAATGAAAGAAAAAATAAAAAGAATAGTAGATCATTATGGAATAGATGTGCAATTAAAATATCTTCAAAGTGAAGTGTTTGAATTGAATGAGGCTGTAATAAGACAAAGATCTAATCCGTTATCATTTATTTCAATGGCATCTTCAAGATTAAGCGGAAAGATGAACACATATACAAAAAATATAGCTGGAGAAATAGCTGATGTAATGGTTATGCTAGAACAAATAAGATTATATTATGATATTCCTACATCAGAAATAAAAAATATAATGGAATACAAAGTAGACAGACAAATTAAAAGAATAGAAAATAATAAGGAGTGATATCATGTTTTGGATAGGATTAATATGTTTCTTTATATTGCTTTATTTACACGATATTTCTACAAAATTAGCTAATATAATAAACATACTAACAAGAAATAAAAAGTAATGGAGGATATATGGAAGGAAATATATTATCATTAAGAGAAATTAGAAACAGAATAACACAATTAACTAACAACATAGAGAACTACTGTGAATTAAAAAAAATAGAATTTGAAAAAACACAACCTAAAGCGGTAATATTCGATAAATTAAAAGTTGATGTATCTCATGTAAGTTATGATCTATTTATAAAGTATGTTATAAAAAATAATAGATATGATGATAAGATTATTCCATTACAAAAAGAATTATTACAATATCAGACATTATTTGTAAAAGAAATAGAAAGAATGAAAAAGTATGATGAAGTACCTCTTATAGAGTTCTTAAAATACGAATCCAGTTTAACATGGAATGAGATAGATAAGTTCTTATGTTATGCAGAAGGAACATCCAAGAAAAAGTGGGATAGATACAAAGATAGCAAAAAAAATTAATTGTCTCTGTTTGTCCCTATTCTAATATGATAGAATGATAGTGTGGAAGACTAGACAAAATCAGTTTTCCATTTTTTAATTCTTTCTCATCTCCTAATTTGTCTTTTGAGATAGAAAAGAATAGAGCCTATAAGGCTCTTTTATTATGAAAGGAAGTGCAGTATGGCTCTTACTAATAATCAAATGAGATTCTGCCAAGAATACATTAAATTAGGTATGAATGGTACTCAGGCATACATGAAGGTTTATCCTAGTTGTAAGAAAGAAGATACAGCTAGAGCTAATGCTAGTAGATTGCTAGCAAAAGATAACGTTCAAGACTATATTGCTACACTACAAAATAAAGTAGAGCAAAAGGCAGTTGTGAAGATAGAAGATATCGTAAACGAATTATCCGCAATAGCATTTGTAGATAGAACTGAAATAGCTCAAAACTTTAGCAATACTATTTTAGAACAAGACGAGGATGGACAAACAAAAGTCTACAAAGAAAATAATGTAATATTTACTGATACAAAAGACTTAAGTGAAAGAACTAAAAAAGTAATAGCTGGATATAAGAAAACACAATCAGGATTTGCTGTTGAAACTTACGATAAAGTAAAAGCTCTAGAGTTGTTAGGAAAATATTTAGGTATGTTTAAAGAAACAGTAGAAATAAATAATCCTGAAGCAACAAAAATATTATCATCAATTAATTCACAATTAAAAAATAGGAAGTAATTATGAATGAAGCATTTCCATTAAGTGATAAGTATTTGGACTTCTTAAGTCATGAATGTAGTGCGGAGTTTCTAGAAGGAACTACATTTGCTGGGAAGACTACAGTAGCTATTCCTAAATTCATGTTTAGAATAGCATCTGATAATAGTAAAAAACCAAGTATTATTGCTGGATTAGATTTAGGAACAATAGAAAAGAATATTATCAATGCAGAAAATGGTTTAATTGATGCATTTGGAGATTATGATGAAGGTGGATTAATTGAATATAATCCTAACGGAGCAGGCAAAATAAGATTGCCACATATTCTATATCATTCTGATAATGGAATAAAAGTTATCTATGTATTAGGATATGATAATAAAGCAAGATGGAAAAAAGCATTAGGTGGTCAATGTTATGGATTATTCATAGATGAATTTAATATAGCTGATATGGAATTCGTACGTGAAGCATTCATGAGAGCTGATTATAGACTATGTACATTGAATCCTGATGATCCAAATAAAGAGTGTTATACACAGTATGTTAATCATGCTAGACCTATAGATAAATATAAAAATGATGGTCCTGTAGAATTATTAAAAATGTTGAATCTAGATCAGATAGAAGATTGGACATGGTGGTATTTCACATTTGAACATAATCTAAGTTTAACAGCTGAAAAGAAACAACAAATAATAAACAGTGTTCCAAGAGGAACAAAGTTGTTTAAGAATAAAATACAAGGGTTAAGAGGAAAAGCTACAGGTTTAGTATTCAATATAACAGATAAAGTTATAATCTCAGAAAAACAAGCCATGTTTGAAGATTGGCAAGAAAAAGAACCTAAGAAGAAAAGAAAGTACCAGGTATTTTCAATAGGATGTGATACATCTTATTCAAGAAGATCACATGATAAACTTACTTTTGAATTCATAGGAATAACAAGTGATAATAAATGTATTCTCCTAGAAGAAGAATCATTTAATAATAAAGATAGAGAAATCCCATTTGCTCCAAGTGATGTAATACCTAAATTGGTAGCATTTGCTGAAAAATGCAAAATTAAGTGGGGATTTGCTTTAAATATATTTATAGATAGTGCAGATGCTGGAACAATAGCAGAAGCACAAAAATATAAAAGGAAAACAGGTTGTATATACAACTTTGTAGGTGCATGGAAGAAAACTCCAAACTTAACTAGAGTTCAATTAGAACAGTCCTGGCTAAGTACAGGAGATTTTTTAATTGTAGATACATGTACAGAATATAGAACTGAATGTGATACATATTCATTTACTGAAGATGGAAAATTAGAAGATGGCAATGATCACAACATACAAGGATGTCAGTATGCATGGCTACCTTATAAGAAAAAAATAGGTAATTGGAGTGTAATTACTCAGTTAATAAAAGATAGCGAGTAGAGGTGTAAAAATGGGAGTGATTAAAAATATGATAAGAAACTGGTTACAAATTGATGAACCTGATAGTTTGAGAGTTGATATAGAACAATTAACAAACTTCGAAGGACAAGCATTTATCAACGATATATGGTATCGTGGAGATGCATCCGAAATATCACAACTATATAAACAGATAGAAAAAGATGATTCAAATAAACACTTTTGGGCTAGTGTTCCTAGTTCTAACTCTAATATGAGGAAAATCCATACAGGATTACCTGCAATGATAGTTGATTCATTAGCAGATATATCCACAGGTGATCTATCTAATATAACAGTAAAAGATAGACAAAAAGAATGGGAAGAAATGGACAAAGAAATTAATCTTAATGATTTGTTAAATGATGCTGTTAAAAGTGTATTAGTTGAAGGTGATGGAGTATTTAAGGTATCAATAGATACAGATATAAGTAAATACCCGATAGTAGAATTCTATGAAGGTTCTAGAGTAGAATTTGAATATGAAAGAGGTAGAACAACTGCTATTACTTTCAAAACAAAGAAGATCATAAATAAAAAAGATTATGTATTAAAAGAAAAATATACAAAAGATGGAATAACATTCTCATTAGAAGATAAAGAAGGTAATTTACAAAAAATAGAAGATTATCCTACTTTAGCTAAATATAAAAATGTAGCTAATCCAAATAAATTTATGATGGCTGTTCCTTTTATAATTTATAAGAGTAAAAAATTCAAAGGAAGAGGAAAATCAATATTTGATGGTAAATTAGATAATTTTGATGCATTTGATGAAGTATGGAGTCAATGGATGTTGGCTTTAAGAAAAGGACAATTAAAAGAATATATACCTGATTCATTACTTCCAAGAAATCCTGAAACAGGAGAAGTAATAAGAAGAAATGATTTTGATATAAGCTTTATAATGACTCAAGCAGATGCATCAGAGAATGCAGATAATAAGATTCAAACAACACAAGGTGATATTCCACATGAAGCATTGTTAAGTACATATATAACTGCATTAGATCAATGCTTAACAGGATTAATAAGTCCATCTACGTTAGGTATAGATACAAAGAAATTAGAGAATGCAGAAGCTCAAAGAGAAAAAGAAAAGACTACATTGTATAGAAGAGATCAAATAGTAGATAAATTAAATGATCTAATTGAAAATTTAATAAATGTAATCTTTAAAGTAAAAGATACAATGGAAGAAAAAGAAATAAATGATTTAGATGTTACTCCAATGTTTGGAGGATATGCAAATCCATCATTTGAAGCACAAGTTGAGACAGTTGGAAAAGCATCTACTTCAAATATCATGAGTATTGAAGCACAAGTTGAAGAATTGTGGGGAGATTCTAAAGATGATAAATGGAAGAAAGAAGAAGTAGCTAGAATAAAAGAAGAAAAAGGAATTCTTTCAATGGAAGAACCAGCAATAGCTGATGAAATTGAATTAATAGAAGAGGAAGAAACATTAAATCAAGTAAATGAAGAATAAAGTAGGTGATTTCCATGAATGACTATAATATTAAAAAATTATATGAAGATATGGAAATGGATCTTATTACTTCAATGAAAAGAAACCTCAGTAGACATTTAAATGAGGAAGATGAAGTTGGATTTAAATATACCCAATGGCAAGCTGAAAAGCTAAAGGAACTTAAAAGGTTCCAAAGAGAAAATAAAAAAATCATAAATAAACATGTCATAGGTCTCAATAAAGAGATATCTGATCATTTTCAAGAAGAATTGAAACAAGGATCTATATCTGCAATAAAACAATATAATAAGATGCTAGGAGATAATAAGAATCCTAGTAAGCTTATGAATAGAAGTTTCTTTAAGACAAATGATAAAAAAGTTAAGGCATTAATAAAGTCTGTTAATAATGATTTAAATACAGCTAATACAGCAGCACTAAGAATGATAAACGATGAATATCGACAAATCATTCATAAAAGTGCTTTTTTTGTTGCAAACAGCACAAAAACAGAGACTCAGGCTGCTGCTATGGCTGTTAAAGAAATCACTGAGAAAAAGGCAACTATGTTAGCCTGTGATGAAGTTAGTAATACATTTCTAGCGGGTGGACTTAATTGTATAGAGTATTCTAATGGAAGAAGAGTAAATATAGCTAGTTATGCAGCTATGGCTGTAAGAACAGCATCATTAAGAGCTCAATTAATGGGTGAAGGTGATTTTAGAAAGTCTATAGGTAGATCATTGGTTAAAGTAACCAGTCATGGTGGTGCATGTAAGATATGTACTAAATGGCAAGGAAAAGTACTTGTAGATGATGTATATAGTGGAGGAGAACCTGATGGAAAACATCAATTATTATCTGAAGCTATGAAAGAAGGATTCTTACATCCAAACTGTAGACATGGAATCACAACATATTATCCTGAATTAGAGGGAATAAGCTATGATGAGGACGAAGGAGATGAATTCTTACCTGATGAATTAAAAAGTCAATATAACTACTATAATAGACTAGGAAAATCATGGAATAGAAAACAAAAAGGATTTATTGATCCTGAAAATAGACAAGAAGCTAAAAGACATTATCTAGCTTGTGAGAAGAAACAAGAAGACATTATTACGATAAGAAATAATTATGATACTTATAGATCAAAGCAATTGGATAGTATTGTAATGGAAAAATATGCAAGAACAAAAAGTAAAAAAATGTCAGTTTTTGATGCAAATAACTATTATCTTATTGAAAATAAAGGGTATGGAAAGTATAATATAGAAGAAGTAATTCCTATAGAAGGAAACGAAGAATTTATAAGTACTTTTGAAAGGGAGATGTCCAATGCAATTAACAGTAGAAGAAAAAGAGTTAATAAAACTGATGGCAGAATTAGAAATAAGTCAAGAAACAGCAGTAGCAATAGGACTTCTGTTGAGAAAGAGGAAAGTTGGGGCGAATTTGTTGATAGAGTCCTTAAAAGAATTGAATCCGAGCGAAATAAATGATGAAAAAATAATAGAATTAGCATTGAATTTAAAATAAACACTCTTATGAGTGTTTTTATTATGTATGAAAGAGTTTGGAAACCTCACAAATTGCTCCTTTCATTAAATTGTATGTTGATAATTTCAAAGGATTCACCTCCTTGAATCATATAATCTTTTTTTTTTTAATTTTGTTTAAATTCCATAGTAAACATAAAAATGGTGTGAGGCAAATAATTGATGTGTGGTTCAGCAATTATAAATTGATGCACAGTATGTGTATCTCCAAAAAATTACAGTGCTATCTTTATAGGTAGCATAGAGTAGATATATTAGAGTTTGATACACTCACAACTTTTACACTTTGATATATTATGTATATCAATATACCTGGTTAGGTAAAAGATAAATAACCAAAAGAAGAAGTATTAAATGTTTTGCAAAACTTATATCTACCCTATGGTGCTTATAAAAGAAATGCCTCAATAGAGGGGATTATTTAATCGTTGATTTTATAATCCGAGAGCACTAATACACATCTACCTAGAGTAGAATGTGTCCTAATGAAGCCAATACCGAAATTTTGGCTTTTATTGTGTCCTGAAATGACTTTAAACTTATTCAAATATAGTTTGCCTGTATCTAAAATAACAGGGTAGAGATGACCATGTCTCAGAAATGGAGGAAAAAATGGAACTAGAAAAAGTTCTTATGCCACTAAATATTCAAATGTTTGCAGATGGTGGGGAAGATAATGCAAATGAAACTACAGCAGGTGATACTGCAGATAATGCAGGAGATACTGCTAAAACTGATGACAAAAAGGAAACTAAATCTGAAACTACTGAAGAAAAGAAGTATTCAGATAAGGAACTTAATGACATTAGTTTAAAAAATGAAAAAAAGGCTTTAGCAAAACAATTAAAGGAATTAGGTATTGATGATATTGAAAAAGCAAAATCTATTCTAGCTAAAGCAAAAGCTGATGAGGAAGCAAATAAGAGTCAAGATGAAAAGACTCAAGAGCTTACTAAATCACGTGATAAGGCACGATTAGAAGCTATTAATAGCAAGATTGAAAATGCTTTATTAAGAAAGGGTGTTAGTGATGCTAGAGTTGAACGTGCAGTTCGTCTAATAGATAAAACTAATATTCTAGATACCAATGGAGACATTGATAGCAGTAAATTAACTGCGGAAGTTGAAGATGTTATCAAAGATTTTCCTGAATTAATTGCCAAAGGTGAAGACACTAAAAAAGGGTTTCAAGTTGGTGGAGATGGTAAGGAAGATAAAAAAGATGATGACATGGAACAAATGAGAAAAATAATGGGATTAAAATAGCCGTTGCACCTAAAAGGTGTTTTTTTAATCCTAAAAACGAAAGGGATGATTAAAAATGGCAAATGCAATTACTAAATTTGCAAAATATGTAACTTTACTAGATGAAGTATACAAAAAAGAAGCATTAACATCAGTATTAGATAGTGATGCTAGTTTAGCACAAGCAGGAGCAAATGCTAACGAAATCGTTATACCTAAAATCGATATGGATGGTTTAGGAGATTATGACCGTAATAGTGGTTATACAAATGGTGATGTAACATTCACTAATGAAACAGTTCAATTCAACTATGAACGTGGAAGAATGTTCACTGTTGATGCAATGGATGATGAAGAAACAGCTGGTTTAGCTTATGGTAAATTAGCTAGTGAATTCATAAGAACAAAAGTTGCTCCAGAAGGAGATGCATTCAGATTTGCACAATATTGTGGAACAACAGGAATTGGTAGCGCTACAGGTACATTAAGTACTGGTGCTGATGTAATCGCTGCATTAAGAGCAGCTATTACTGAAATGGATGAAGCTGAAGTTCCATACGAAAATAGATATCTATTCATCACTCCTACATTAAAAGGATTAACTGATGATTTAGATACTACTAAATCTAAAGAAGTATTTAATAGATTTGCACAAGTAATCGAAGTTCCACAAACAAGATTCTACACTGCAATCGATTTAAAAGATGGTAAATCAAGTGGTGAAACTGCAGGAGGATATGTTAAACATGTTTCTACTGGTGCTGGTAATGAAGCTGGAAAAGATATCAACTTCATGATTGTTGAAAAATCTGCAGTAATGCAATACAACAAACATATTGCTCCAAAAGTAGTAACTCCTGAAGCAAATCAAGATGCTGATGCATGGAAGTTTGGTTATAGAAAATATGGTCTAGCTGATGTTTATGAAAATAAAGTAGCTGGAATCTACGTACATCATAAAGCTTAATAAAAAAATAAAGAAAGGAGAGATTTTGATGAAAACTGTGGGATTAGTTATCAAGAAAAAATCTAAAGACAAAGAACCTAAAACTCAAGAAAAAGAGCCAAAGACTCAAGAAAAAGAGCCAAAGGTAAAAGAAGAGAAAGAATCTAAAGACAAAGAAGAGGTGTCTGAAGATGGCAAAGTTCAAGAATAAAAAAACAGGTTTAGTTATTGAAGAGAATTTAGATTTCTATGTTACAAAAATGAGGAATAATCCTAATTTTGAAGAAATAAAAGAATCTAAAGAAACTAAATCTAAAAAAGAAATAAAAAAAGAAGAGGATGTAGAGTCTATTCCTCAAGAATAAGGGAGTGATAATATGACTCTTTATGCTGATGCGGCTTACTACCAAAACATATATGGAGGTACAAAAATGACCGAAGATACTGTTATTGAAAGTAAGCTAAAAGAAGCTCAAGAAAAGATTGATAGTATAACTTATAATAGAATTGTAGGGATTGGTTTTGATAGATTAACTGAATTTCAAAAAGAAAAGGTACAAACTGCAATGTGTGTCCAGGCAGATTATATGTATGATCATGGCTATAATGATGAAAACGATGCCGATATTTCATCATATAGTGTTTTAGATATTTCTGTTAATGTTGATAGAAATAATAAAGACACAGTAGCTAAGAAGAATCACATGAGTGAGAGAGCATATGATCTAATAAAACAAACTGGATTAAATTGTGGAATACTTTAATGGCTAAAAACATTAAAAAATTACCTTTTCCTGATTGGCTTGCCAACACTGATTATGAATTAGTATTAAATACTGAAGGAATATCAGAAGATGGTGAGCCAGTTAGTTCAGTTGAATCTAGTGGAAAATGTATTTTTAGTGAGAAAGCTAGAAGAATTATAGATTCAGAGGGAAAACAAATAATATTAGCAGGTAAAGTCATAATAAAAGGTGATGTTGCTCCATCTCTAAAGACTGTTAGTGATGGCAATATAACTATAAATGGAAGAACCTATAATATATATGTTGGAAATAGACCACGTAATCCTGATGGAACTATTCATAGCACTCAATTTGAGGTGATGTAATGAAAGTTTCCGTAAAGCTAAATCATTTTAACATTGCTATGATCAATAAAGACCTAGAACAGGCTTTAGTTGAAACAGCAGATGCTACAAAAAGTGATTTGCAAGATAGTCAAACAATGCCGTTTGATACAGGTGCACTTCAAAATAGAAGCACCTATATCGATAAAAGTAATAGTTCTAAAGGTATTGTAAGTATAGTTAGTGATACTCCATATGCTAGAAGGCTTTATTATCATCCTGAATACAATTTTCAGACTGATAAAAATCCACATGCAGGCGGATTATGGTTTGAACCATACGTTGACGGAAATAAGAGTAAATTTTGTGAAAATGCATTCAAAAGAATTGTAGGGAGAAAATTTAAATGATTATTTCATTAAAGAAAATAAAGGATTACTTTAAGACTGAATTTCACTGGACTGATTCTATTTCGATAGGAAAAATAGATCAGAATCAGGAAAAAGCAGTATGTTTTTATAATTCTAAAAGAAATCTCTTTTATTCACCAGTAATTGGTGGAAAAGAAAATAAAAGTACATATATAAAACCTATTACAATCTTATTAAGATATACAAAAAATCAAGATAGTGCCGAAATTAAGGCACAAGAAATATATGAGTTCTTTGAAGAAAGAACTTTTTATATTGATGAAAAAAGAATATTCACAGTGATGAACACTAATAATCCTATCGACTTAGGTAGTGATGAAAATGGAGTTTATGAGTATTCAATAGAATTAGATCTATATATCTATAAATAAAGGAAGGTGTTGATAATATGGCTACAGTTACTGTAGGACAATTTGCTGTTAGCGAATGTGAATTCTCTGTTAAGGTAGGAAACGAATATAAAAGTATAGCTGATATAGAAGAAGTAAGCTTATCAGTAGAAAATAATATTGAAACATGGTATTCAATCGCTGATGGCGGATGGCAAAATGCTTTACTTACTGCAAAAGCATTAAGTGGATCATTTAGTGGAAAAAGAACATTAGGTGATGATGGAAATGATTACCTAGATGGACTAAGATTTAATATAGGAAAAGCTGCAGAAGCAGATTTCAAAATTAAATTCCCTAACGATGCTGAATTAACATTTACAGCAATCGTAGGAATTACTGACATATTAGGAGCAGCAACAGATGTTGCACCATTAAGCGGTGATTTAACTGGTAAGGGTAAACCAACATTTACTCCTGCAAGCTAATAAATGCTTCTTAAATAAACGAGGGGAGCTAAAAACTTCCCTCTTTTTTTTATAAAAAAATATCACAAAAGAAAAGAGGAATATAAATGAGAATAATTGATACAGGAATAACAAGGGAAATGCTAAGTGGAGATAATCATCCACAAATAAAGATACTAGATAAATGCTATACAGTAGATGATAGACAAAAAACATTTGAAAAAATTCAAGAAGTTCAAAAAAACACAGAAATAAGTGAAAAAGAAAAAACAAGAAAAATATATGAATTAGCATTAGGAGTAGAAGCAACAGAAGAAATTCTAGCATTAGATCTATCTGTTCAAAAGAATATTTATTTATCATATTGCATCATGGGAGCAATAACTGGAGAAGAACCTGATAAATTAATGCAAGAAGCTAGAAAAAACTAATTGTCCCAGAAAGTTATTATGATAAAGACTTTGACTGGGATTTAATTGTTTCATCGTTTGCTCAACAGTATGGAATAAGACTACATAATGAATATGAGACCATATCGTATCAAGAATTTAGACAATTATTAATTGGATTAAATGGAGATACACCATTAGGTAATGTAGTTCGTATTCGATCTGAAAAAAATGCTAAAAAAATACAAGAGATGACAAATAAAGAGAAAGAAATTAGGAGAGAGTGGGCAGAATTTAAAGCTAAAAATCATAAACAAGAAAAAATATTTGTTTCAAAAGAAAATATCGATAAGGTATTTTCTAAGATTTTTAGATAGAAAGAGAGGTGAAACATAATGGCAAGTAAAAGTGTTGGTGCTGTAGCCTTTGATTTGGAGTTAAATAAAGGCAAATTTAATTCAGGAATAAAAGATTCTGCAAAAGGTGCTGAAAGTGTACTCGGAGCAGCTATGACAAAAATAGGTGGCTATGTTGCAGCTGCCTTTTCTGTTGCTGCAGTAGTTAAATTTACAAAAACAGCAGTTGATGCAGCTAGTCAAGTTCAATCAGCATGGACTGGATTAAAATCTATAGCTGATGGATCAGGTAAATCTTTTGCATCCGCTCAGAAGTTTATAAATGAGTATACTAAAGATGGTTTAGTTACAATAAATGAAGCTGCAACAGCTTATAAAAACTTATTATCAAGAGGCTATGACACAACACAAATTCAAAATACAATGAATGCACTAAAAGATAGTGCAGCATTTGGTAGACAAGCAAGTTATCAGCTAGGTGAAGCGGTAGTAACAGCAACAGAAGGTTTAAAAAATGAAAACTCAATCTTAGTCGATAATGCAGGTGTTACTAAAAACGTTGCTAAAATGTGGGAAGAATGGGCTAAAGCTCATAATACAACTACAGGAGCAATGACACAAGCACAAAAGATAGAAGCTGAGTATAACGGTATCTTAAAAGAAACACAATTCCAAACTGGAGATGCTGCTACATATACAAAGACATTTGGTGGACAACTTCAGATGTTAAAAGCTTCATTTACTAATTTAAAAGTTGCTGTTGGTGAAGTTGTAGCTCCAATAGCTAGTTTGTTTATACCAATTATTAACACAGCAATAGTGGCTGTAACAAATTTCTTTAATGCCTTAAAAAATGTGCTGGCAGCCTTTGGGTTAGAATTTCCTGAGGTAGTTTCAAAAAGTACTTCAAGTATATCTAATATGGGTAGTTCAGCAGTAGATGCGGCTGAAGATATTGCATCCACAGGCGGAGCAGCTAAAAAGGCGGCTAAAGAAATAAATAAAGCATTTGCTGGTGTTGATGAAATAGAAGTATTAAATACTTCAAATAAAGCAAGTGGTGGTGGATCTGCTGGAGGTGCAGGCGCAGGAACATCTGCAACAGCTACATTCGAATCTGACGGAGCAACAAGTGCAGTTAAGAAAACAAGTGGTGTTTTAGATGCTTTAATGGAAAAATTCAAAGAACTAAAAAATTTATTTTTAGATGGATTAGATATAGGGTTTAAAGGTGCTTCTGTTAGTCAAATAATAAAATCAGTAGAAAATATAAAAAAATCTATAGTGGGTATATTTACTGATCCAAAAGTATTAAATGCAACTGATAATTTGTATAATACAATTTCATATAATCTAGGAAGAGTTGTTGGATCCGTTGGAAAAATTGGAACTAACATTGCAGCTGGATTAGTAGAAGGAATAAATAGATATCTTTCACAAAATGCTGAAAGAATTAAACAAAGTATTGTAAATCTATTCTCAGTAGAGGGTGAACTTTCAAATACGTTTGGTGAAGTATTCCAATCTTTAGGAAAAATATCAGAAGTATTTAGCGGTGATGCATTTTCTAATATATGGTCTGATTTATTATCAGGAATATTAAATCCAGTAATGAGTTTATTAGAAATAGTTTATAAATTAGTAAGCGATGTTCTTAAGAATGTATTTAAGCCTTTAACAGATAATGCAGATCAAGCAAAAGAAACTTTTGAAGGATTTGCTGCTTCTTTTGAAATAGTAATTAAAACAATATCTGAATTGCTTACAACTGTTGGTGAGACTCTAAATGCAATATATGACAATGGTATTGGACCACTATTGAATGAAATAGGAAATGGTCTAAGTGATACATTCAGTAAATTGTTAGAAATCTATAATAAATATGTAGCACCAGTAGTTGATACTATAGCAACAACATTCTATGAATTATGGGATCAACATTTAAAACCTGTTATAGAAAAAATAGGTAGTGTAGTAACAAAATTGTTTGAATTAATAAAAACATTATGGACAACAATTTTAAAACCATTAGTAGATTGGATCATAGGAGTTCTAACACCAGTAATAGAAGTATTAATGCCAGTAATAGAAGGTCTATGGAAGACTATAACAACAGTATTAGGATATCTATTCGATGCAATAGGCGGAATAATGTCTGCTCTAGGTGGACTAATAGACTTTATTATAGGTGTATTTACTGGAGACTGGGATAAAGCCTGGGAAGGTATAAAAACATTCTTTGGCGGTATATGGGATGCTATCAAGAACATTGTTTTAGGTGTTTGGGAAGCAATCAAAGGAATAATAGGAACTGCTATTAATCTAGTTAAAGATATTATTGAGAAAGTTTTCAATGGTATAAAAGATTTCTTTACAAATATTTGGACAGGAATCAAGAATTTTATATTCTCAATTTGGGATGGATTCTTAGAAAAAATCGATAAGATATTCCCAGGTATGAGAAACATTATTGAAACTGTTATGAATGTAATAAAAACAACAATTTCAAATATTTTAAACAGTGTAAAAACTGTATTCACAAATATATTTGATGGAATTAAAGATACAGTAACAAAAGTTATTAATAATGTTAAAAACATAATAAGTACAGGTTTAAATATTGTATTTAATATCTTTAGCAATATATTTAATAGCATTTGGAATACAATAAGAAACATTTGTAATTTCATATTAGGTGGAATTGAAGGAATGGTTAATGGTGTAATCAAAGGTATTAATAAGATGGTTAAAGCTTTAAATGGAATTAAAGTAACTATACCTGATTGGATACCAGCGGTTGGAGGTAAATCATTCGGTATTAATCTACCTACAATAGGTACAGTATCATTACCTAGACTAGCTAATGGTGGTTACGTTGAAAGAAATAATCCACAATTAGCAATAATTGGTGATAATACACGTGAAGGTGAAATAACAGCACCTGAAAGTAAAATCTATGATCAAGTTAGTAAAGCTTTAAAAGATAATGGTGGAGGAGTTAAAGAATTAGCAATAACTATCTACCATAAATATGAAGATGGAAGAACTATAATTCAAAAAGTAAATCAAGCTCAAATCGATGCTGGAGAAATATTATTACTTACTTAGGAGGTAAAATATGGATAAACATAAAATAATTGTAGATAGTGTGGAATACATAGTTGATGACATTAGTTTCGAATACACTCAACTTGATGGTGAAGAAGCAGGAAGAAGTGATGATGGAACAATGTATCGAGATGTTGTAGGAATGATAAACAAAGTATCATGTGATTTTAAAGATTCTGATAAATGGAATGGAGCAACTCTATCTAATTTATTACAATTAATAAAGAAAAAGAGCTGCTCTTTTAATTTCTTTGATCCTATGGCAAATAGTCGCATAACAAAGACTGTGTATGTTAAGGCAGATCAAATACAAGTATATTTAATTGATGGTACTTTTTATGCAAAACCATTTCAAATTAGATTTATACAAATGGATACTGATACTGTATGATAAGTTCAAGTAGTGCATATAAAAATCAATTAAATAATAGTGCCTTATCACCAAAATCAAAAATAGTAGTAGACGGTGTTGAATATCTAGGTGATGTAATCAAAGAAGCACCAAAAATAAAGCATTCGTCTACTAAATTTATAGGAACTTTTCCAGCAAAAACAGTAAGCTTTACAATTTACGACTTAGAAAATAATATAGATTTTGAAAATAAAGAAATAACAGTGTATAAAGGTATGGTTGTAGGAAATTCAATAGAATATCTAAAACAAGGTATCTTTATACCAAAAGCATCAAACATTAAAACAAATATAACTGATAGAACAGTTTCTTTCACAGATATACAAGATAGAACACAACTATTAGAAAATCAATACACTTCACAGTTAGACTGGAGCAATGATCAAAAACATACAGGACTAGAAATAGTTCAAGAAATATGTTTAAGACATGGAATCACTCTAAAAAGCAATAGTTTTCCTTTTGCTGATTATGAGTTTAAACAGCCTAATTTTTCTGAAACAATAACAGATAGAGGTGTATTAGCTGCTTTAGCTGAAATAGGTGGAGGAATAGCTATATTTGATTATAATGGGCAATTAGAAATAAAAACTCAATATGATACTGAACATATTATTGAAAGAAAAAAATATGAAAAACTATCATATGAAAGAGAAATAATTATAAATACTGTTGTTTTAGGAAGAGATGGTGTAAATAATGACATTGTTTATCCTGAGACAATAGAAACAGAAAGAGTAGAAGCTAAAATACTAGACAATCCATTTGTAGATCTGTATAGAGAAGAAATGATTGAAGATGTAGCTAATTATGTAATAGGAACGTCATACGTTCCTTTTAATATTGAAGGATTTGTTGATGGTTATATGTATGAATTAAATGATTCAATAACAGTCATAGACAAGAATAATAATCAATTTACAGCTACATTATTATCTCTTGAGAATACTTCTAGAATTAAATCTAAAATAACTGCTCCTGGATTAGAAAATAAAAAGACTGAATATAAACTAGCTGGAAGTAGTAGACAAGGTTTGGATCAAGTAAAACTAGATGTAGATCATGTAAAACAAGAAATTACTGCAGTTGCAAGTCATATGGAAACAATAGATGTTACTGTTGAAAATAATTATCAAGAAGTAATATCAAAGTTCGATGATTATGCTCCTGTAAGTGATGTAGTTACTTTAGAAAACAGTGTTACTCAATTTCAAAATGATACTTATACAAAAACTGAAATAAATACAAAATTAACAGATGGGTCTGTTACTAAAGTTAATACTATAAGCGGAACATTTGATGAAAATGGTATGCATTATGAAAGAAGTGGTGCACCTACTGCTACAACAATTAATCATGTTGGTGTAGAAGTTGAAGGTTCTACTTCGGGTGAAGAATTATTGTTTGCGGGATACGATGAAAGTATACAACAAACCATAGTACGAACAGAAAACTTAACCGTAAGGAAATATTTAGTAGTTGGAGAAAATTCAAGAATTGAAGACTATGAAAACGGAGGAGGAATATTCGTATTATGATAACATTAACAAAGAATTGGCAAACAATAGGAACTTATAGATATCAACCTGGAACAGGTTTTATCTGTGAATTTTATTTAGATGCAAAATATAGTACACAAGATATACCGAATAACAAGACGACTATTCAAACAAGATTAAGAAGTGCTGTTATACAAGGTTATGGTAGTGGTTATAATTATTCGTTTAGCTGTAGTTATGCTAACACCGTAAGTGGTACTGGTTCATGGAATTTGGAAAATGAAACTATAACTAATGGTGAAGGTGTAATATCTCATGAAAACGATGGAACTAAAAATGTAGCATTAAGTGCTAATATGAGTATATCAGGTATAGGAATGAGTGGATCTATTAGTGCAACAGTAAGTCTACCAACAATACCTAGAACAAGTGATATTGCTTGTACGAGTCCTAAAGTTGGCGATGTAGCAATGGTAACATTAACAAGAAAAGCAAGTGCATATAGAGATACTGTTTCTTATACAATAGGATCGTTAACAGGAACTCTAGCAACAAAGACAGCTGATACATCAATAGCTTTCAATACAAGTTCAATAGCTTCAAGTATTTATACTCAAATGGGTTCTACAAATAAACAAATTGCAGGAACCATGACAGTTCAAACCTATAATGGCGATACATTGATAGGAACTAAATCAACTAACTTTACATTATATGCAAAAGAATCTGATTGTATACCTACAATAACAGCAACAGTTGTGGATGTTAATAATACTACAACAGCTTTAACTGGTGATAATAATAAAATAGTAAAAGGTTATTCTAATGCAAAAATAACTTATACGATTACAGCTAGAAATGGAGCAACATTAACTTCTAAGACAGTAAATGGAGCAACATTAGGAACAAGTCCTTATACTATTAACGGAGCCACTACAAATGTGTTTACAATAGTAGCTACAGATAGTAGAGGATATTCAAAAACATTAACAATTACAAAAACATTAATAAATTATGTTCCTTTAGCTATTAATTTTAATGCATTTAGACCAACTCCTACAGGAAGCGAAATAAAAGTAAATTTCTCAGGTAATTATTATAATGGAAGTTTTGGATCTACAAGTAATACTTTAACTTTAAGTTGGAAGTATAGATTAAAAGGTGCTTCAAGTTGGACTAATGGTGGAAATTTCACATTAAATACACATTATAAGATATCAGGAAATACTTTCTATAGTGGAACAGGATCTAGTGCTTCAGATATTTCATTAAGTACTTCGTTATTCCCATATAACAATGTATATGAAATAGGAATTTTCTATGCTGATAAATTAATATCAACTAATACAGTTAAAGCAGTTCCAAAAGGAAAACCTATTGCTAATTGGGATGATGAGAACTTTAACGTAAATGGAAAATTAAATGTTGAAAAGGCTGCTAGTTTTAAATCTACTTCCACATTTACAGGAGCTTCTACATTTAATGGAGCAATAAATGGAAATAGTGGTGGAACATTAAAAGGAAACTATAAGTTCCAAAATCCAAAAAACATACAAGTCTATAATGGATCTAGTTGGATAAATCTATTTGTAGATTAAGGAGGTCTAAAATGAAAAATATGTGGAAAACTCTCACAAGCATGTGGGGGGGGTACAAATCGTACTTATCAAAGAAAGGAGGAAGTGTTTAACTTCTTCCTAACCTCTAACGAGGTGGTACTATGAAAATCAATCCTGCTTTAATTGATTTATCATCAGTAACTCCTGAAGTATTATATAATGATGCAACTGGAACAAATGGAACAGTTACATTATCAAATAGTTCAGCAAACTATAGTTATTTAGAAATATTCTATAGAAATAATGATAATCAATATAGTAGTGTAAAAGTATATAATCCTAATGGAAAATATGTCAGCTTATTAACTACATATATGGCATCAAGTTATTTTATGCTAAAAGGAGCTAGAATTCAAATCTCAAATGATAAGATTAATAAACTAGGTTACTATGAGGGAAATGCATATAATCAAGCAACATTAACAAGTAATGCAAATAATACCTATATAACAAGAGTTCTAGGATATAAATAGTACCGAAGAAGTAACACAATAATGTTATGAAAAAGTTAAGAAAATGGCTTGAATATATATATATATATATATATGCCATTTCAACAAATCAAGAGAGGAGGAAGTGTTATAACTTCTTCCTAGCCTCAAATAATGAGGTGGCACTATGAAAATAAATCCAGCTTTGTTATATGAGAGTGGAGATAATTATATAAAATATGGTGATGGTACTGCAATAGTATGGGGAACAACAACTATTTCTTTTAAAAACAATGCAGCAACATATAATACAATAAATCTGCCAATTACTTTTAAAAATACAAATTATGTAGTTCAAGAAACAATAAAGCAGTTATTTAATTATCACTCATCAATTACACCACATCCTGGAACAAGAACAACTACTACTTGCCAAATAGGAGGATGGAATGATTGGTCTAGCACAGTAACTGGATATATTGATTATATAATTATAGGAAAATGGAAATAGTGTCGAAGAAGTAACATGATAGTGTTATGAAATTATTACAATATATATATATATATATATATATACCATTTCAACGTTTGGGAAGGAGGAACTACTATTTAGTTTCTTCTATCCTAACTCACAGGGAGGAGGCTATAAATATTTAGTAGCCTCTCGTGAGGTGATGTTATGAGAATCAATAGTTCTTTAATTGCAAGTGAAACATATTCTACATCAGAAAAAGTTGTTGGAATATGGACTGATAACAAAAATATATATAGAAAGGTAACTACAGGAAATAATCTTTCCTTACCTTCTAATCAATGGGTAGAAACTGGAATATCTATACCTAATAAATCATTCATAATTGAAGCTTCCATAATAAACAATGAAAATGGTCAAGCAATGCCTTTGAGTGCATTTGTTTCTAATGGCAAATTAAGCATTATGAATTTAAGAACAGTAACAGTAAACTATAATTCTGGTTATACAATTATAGCCGAATATAAAAAAGCAACAGATTAACATAACATCATACTAAATATAATCTATATGAAGATAAACCCAGCTTTAATTGAAAATAAAGTAACAGATGTTTTTAAAATAAAAAAATATAGTAAATCTATAACTGTATCAGCTAATGGTATGACTACAGTAAACATGGGAACATTATCAGTGCCAAGTGGTTATACTTTCGTAGGAATCCTATCTTATGAAAACGGTTATGGTGATCAATGGGTTGTAAGTTATTGCAGATATAGTGGAAATGTTCAAGCAACAGTACACAGTAAATATAATGCATCTTTAACAAATTCGTTAACATGCTATGTCTTATATATAAAAACAGATGTTTATAATACGATTCTTACAACATAGATTATAGAAGAAACATAGTAGAAAAATACTATGAAAATAAATCCAAATTTATTAGTTGGTTCAATAGGAAAAATACTATGGACTAATACAAATCCTACTGCTGCATGGGCAGGATCAAAGCAAATTACTTTAAACTCAAGTGATTATGATATGTATGAAGTAGTGTATTTCTTTGGTGCCACTAATTCAACAACAAGTGTAAAAACAACAGGAAAAATACCAAAAGGTAAAACTACTCAATTAGAATTTTTATATAACACCAGTGGAGCTAATGCTATTATAAGAAGAAGAGAGTTTGCATATAACAGTGATACAAAATACACAGTAGGAGCAAATACAGGAGCAGATGGAGATTACACCTGTAGACCATTATATGTCATAGGATATAAAATGGGATTATTTTAAATAATAAGAAAGGAATAAAAATGATAAGTTTTAATGAAATTCAAACTTTCGTTATGGTTCTAATGGCTTTGTGTGGAACAGTTATAACTTTAGGCAGTGCAGCTAATCTAATTATAAATTGGAAAAAACAAAGTAAGACTGAAAGACATGAACTAATAATAAAAGATCATGAAGAAAGATTAAAAGAATTAGAAAAAGATAAAAAGGAAAAAGACGGATTTACTAAAGTAATGTGTAATTCAATGTTGGCTTTACTAAACCATAATATAAATGGTGATTCGAGAGATAAATTAGAAAAGGCAAAAGAAGAATTACAAAATTTCTTAGTAAGTAAATAGGAGGTTAAAATGAAGAAAGCATGGAATGATATTAAATCATTCGTAACAGTCGTTATGACAATAGCATTCATAGCATTTACAGCTATGAAATATATAACTGGAGAGCAATTCTATTCGTTATTTCAAATAGTAATTGCTTTTTATTTTGGTACTCAATTTGAAAAGAAAAAAGAAGTACCAAAAGAAGAAATAATAGATTCTAGTGAAAAGAAAGGAAATGAATAATATGCAAAAATTTGGAGTAGATTTATCTCATCATAATGAGGGATTAAATTTTGATGTATTAAAAAATGAAGGAGTAGAATTTGCTATATTAAGAGCAGGTTATACAGGATATGGAGATGGAGTAAGTAAAGCTAAAGATAATCAATTTGAAAATTTCTACAATCAATGTAAAGCACGTGGAATAGGAGTAGGTGCTTATTGGTTTACTTGTGCTAACACTTATGCAAAAGGTGTATCAGAAGCAAATTGGATGTATGAAAACTGTTTAAAAGGAAAACAATTTGATTATCCAATATTTATTGATGTTGAAGATGATACTGGGGGAAGATATTATTTAAGAAATGCTGGAAAAGAAGCAATTACTGATGGTATATGTGGTTTTTGTGAAAGACTTGAGCAATTAGGTTATTATGTAGGAATATATGCTAATCAAGATTGGTTTAATAATTGGATTAATCAAGAAAGAGTTAAACGTTATGATAAATGGTTAGCATATTGGACTAAAAATAAACCTAATAATTATCTTGCTGATAGAATGTGGCAATTTGGAGGAGAAACTAACTATGTAAGAAGCCCATATATTGCAGGACAATGTGTTGATCAAGACTATTGTTATTATGATTACCCAAGTGTTATTAAAAATGGTGGATTTAATGGATATCCTAAAAATCCAACACCTACACCAACACCTGAGCCAACTCCTGAACCTAAACCTGAACCAACTCCAACACCAGCACCTACAACATTAGCTATAGGAGTTCAAGTAGATATAATAGGTAATGGAAATGGATCAAGTTATGGAGATAGTAATATTGCTGTATCTGGTTATAGTGGAACTATCACAGATATATATGAAGGAAGACCATTCCCATATGAAGTATCTGATAATGAAGGTGTTTTAGGATATTATCCAGCTGAATCATTAAAAATAAAATAAAGTCAGAAAAGAGGCTAATTTTTTAGCTTCTTTTTTTTTGCACAAAAATTTTTAAAAATTGTGCAATTTTGTATTTTTAGACGCATTTTTGCAAGAAAATTGCATTTTAGAGGCAAAAAAGACGATATTTGCCGATTAAATTGCCTTGAATTTTAAAAATTGGGCATTTGCATATATTATTATATTAATGTAATATACTCCTCGAAAGGGGGATATATATGTATCAAATTAGAATATTAAATGATAAAGAAGTTGAAGAATTCAACAAAAGATTCAATACTGATTATCAAGTAATTCATATAAAGCAATGTAATAAAAAATATTATGCTTATGTAGATTGTAATAAAAAATATGAATTAAAACAAAAAGAAGCACAAAACTATTTTATTTAGTGCTTTTCATTTTTTTATATTTAATTGTATAGTCTTGTCCAAATGTTTTTATAAACCACTCGAGAGAGTGATCTTTAATAAGTTCTTGTTGAAATAAAACTTTATATCTTAAATTAAATAGATTATCTTTATGAAATAGATCATGATGTTGTTTACACATAGGACATACAGCTCCATACATAATAGATCTATTTCGATAACTACCTTCAAACACTTCATTTTTTTCAACCTTACTATAAGGTGTTAAACAGTCCTCTACACAGCATTTAGATAAATCATGATAAATTATACTAAACCTTTCTTTTTCACTCTTAGTAAGTTTGTATGTACGTTTTTTAATAGGTTTATACTCTTTGTATTCCTTTTTATCACATTCCTGATAACAGGAAAATGGTATTTCTTTCTTTTTTAGAGTACAATAATAATACACTTTTCCTTTTCTTTTTCTCATTTTAAAATACTTACACTTGTTATACATATTATAAATGTAAAAATTACTCCGAAATTACTCCGAAATAGGTGTAATGAGTGGAAAAATTGGAGTAAAAATAGAATATAATGTAATAAAACTGCTATAAAATAAGGATATTATTGTTATAACATATCCCCTCGCGGACACCATTATATAAGTTAAAACCGTTGTATATCAATGGTTTTTCTTTTTTTTACTCCTAAAATTACTCCGACTTCATTTCTAAAAGAGTAAATTGTTAGTAATATTTACTACCTCCTTCTTAGATTTTTCAGCTATATGAGCATATTTATCAACTGTAGTTCTAATACTAGCATGACCTAATATTTTACTTATTGCAGCCATTGGAATACCTTCAGATAACATAATAGTAGAGAAAGTATGTCTTAGATCATATGGTCTAATTTTAGGTACTTCAGCTTGATCACAATAATAATAAAATTTATTTCGTAAATAGCTATCACTAAATGGTCTATTTGTACTATAGTTTAAGAATATTAGTGAATTATCTTTTACATCATATCCTAAATCTATTAAGTATTGTTTATAATTGTTTATTGCTTGAACTACTTTTGAAGATACAGTAATAGTTCTTTGAGATGTTTTGGTTTTAGTATTAGATATAAAATTTTTACTTTTTGTGTCGTAGTTAATAGAATGCTCAATAATAATTGTATTATGATATTCATTTATTGAATTAAATGAAAGAACTCTTGTTTCTCCAGTTCTATCTCCTAATACTAATGAAATAAGAACAAATAATCTTATTCTATTAGATTCCTCAGTATCGACCATGTTGATATACTCAAAAAATTTTTTAATATCATTTGGTTCCCAAAACTTCATTTCTTTTTTTGAAATCTTATATGACTTAATTCTAGCTGCAGGATTAGATATTATTATTTCTTGATCAACACACCAATTTAGACATGTCTTTATATGTTTTAAAATATGATTTTTCATATTATCTGTTGTATCTAGTTGATCAATAAACATTGCAAAATCTTCTCTAGTATATTTACTTAATGATTTCTTAAAGAAACCTTTTATATATGAATTATATATTATTTCTTTTTTGTGGTATGTATTATATGATTGCTTATCTACATATTTACACCAATCAATATATTTAATCCATAAATTATCTAAATTGTCCTTATATATTATTTCAGCCTTTTTTTGAAGTCCAGTTTTTGGATTGTCTCGTATCTTAATAGCTTCTTCTATTTTCCATATTTTTTCTCCATTTATTCTAGAAATAGAACTCTTTACAGGCTTATTAACTATGATTACATAATTCTTATTTTTAATATGTTGTTTTATGTTTTGATATCTTGTATTTTTATATATATTTTTATTCATAAATTACCTCCAATTATATTGTTTAATTCGTATTAATTTGATATAATTAGAGTGTATATAAAAAGATTTGTCTTGTCGGGCATTCTAAATTATATACACCCTAATTATAGGGCTTGACTCTGTGTCGTCAGCACGGAGTCTTTTTTTATTGTTTAATAACCTCACCAGTATCTAGATCTACTAATGCTGTATTTCTTAATTCAGGAAAATATGTAGACATACCATGACTACATCCATTATGAAATAAACCACTTCTAATAGCATCAGATAGATAATTATAATTGTAATTACCTTTTGATTTCATAAATACATCATCAACTAGTATTTGTCCTTCCCATTGTTTGCAAACATTACAAGATTCATTATGTTTCGTAATTTTAACTAAATTTCTTTTATTTTGAATTCTAATTTTAGAATCTCTTTCAAAAGCAATTAAAGCATTTTGATTTATCATGTTTTTACATTCAGGATGATATCTATAATTTTTATTTGCAATTATTAAATAGATAATATTACCAATACCAGCTGTACATATAAATAATATTATATGTATTATTAATTCTTTGTTTTTCATTTTACCTCATTACCTTTTTTAACGTTCAAATTTGATGATTTAAAATATTTCATGTTAATTTCTTCGAATATCTCATCAGGATTTAAGTGTAAAGCATTACATATATCAATGAAAGTAGATACTTTTACTTTAGATCTTCCTGTTTCATAATAAAATAACGTCTGTCGTTTAACTTTATAATGAATCTTTTTTGCAAGATCTTCTAAAGAAATATTCTGTTTTTCACGTTCTTTTTTTAACACTGATCCAACAATGCTATTAAATGTTGCATCAATGTAATCTTCTCCGTTTGTCATATTTCACCTCTTCTTCTTTTATCTATATACATTATAACACACTTGACAAAAAAATAAACAAAAATGTTAAAAAAATAGTTGACAATTAATTAGGGGATAGTATAATTAAGTTATGAATGTTAACCAAATAGTTAACATAGAAAGGAGAGAATATGGAATATCCAAAAATCAGAGGTAAAAGAAGTGAACTGCATTTGTCTCAAGAACGTACCGCAAATGAATTAGGTATAACATTAAAGACATACAATTTAAAAGAGAATGGAAAAGCTGATTTTACATTAGAAGAAGCCATAAGATTATTGGAATTATTTAACTGTAAGTTTGAAGATATTTTTTGCAACGAATGTCAAAAAAACAGTTAACATATAGAAATGAATATGCCCGACAAGACAAAAGATTATTACAATGCAAGTGATATATGTGCAATAACAGGCTCTAGTAAATCATGGTGTTATGACTTAATAAGAAAATTACGAGAACGTTTTTTAAATGAATATAAAGATGCAATATTACCACAAGCAAAAATACCAATATGGTACTTTGAAAAAATAATGAAAAATAAAAAAGATCCACAAGCCTAATTTGTGTGAATACTTGTGAATCAAAATAAAAAATTATAAAAACTTTTTACTTTTTAATTTTAACAAATTTTAAGTAAAAAATCAAATTAATAAAAAGGAGCAATTATGAAAAAGGAAAAATTACATTTACGTAATGAAGTAAAAATAATGATTATTTCATTTCTAACAGGGGTTGCTTTAGGAATAACAATATATCAATTCTTCACAGTGAAGACAGTTGATAAAAGTGGAGCTACTTGTAAAGGTGGAATAATTAAAATATGCTCAGGCACTTATAGTCAATATAAAAAATCTATGAGCAAATAAATGGGGAATCGGTTGAAATAATATTAAAAAAATGATAAGAGGTGAATCTTTTGAATCAGTTTACTATATATAAAAATTATTACTATTTAATAAAGACATTAAAAAGAGAAGAACAAGAGACCTTATCATTAGCTATTTTTGAGTATATGTTTGAAAATATAGAACCTCAATTTGAAGAAAATACGAATCTATTCTATGTATGGGAAAATATTAAAATGCCTTTAAATACAAGCAAAAAACAAGGAGAAAACGGAAAAAATCCAAAAAAAATCCAAAAAAAATCCAAAAAAAATCCAAAACGAAACCAAAAAGAAACAAATAATATTTTCTTATTTCTTATTTCTAATAATAATTATATAAAAGATAGGGGATTGTTAAGGGGGAAGATTGAAGAATGGTTAGATTATAAAAATCAAAGGCATGATCCTTATACAGAACGAGGTTTTAAATCATTACTAACTCAAATACAAAATAATTGTGAAAAATATGGAGACGATAACGTAATTAAACTTATCGATGAATGTATGGCTAGCAATTATAAAGGAATTATTTTTGAAAAATTAAATAATAAAACAAAAAAAGAATCAAAGCTTCCTGGATGGTTTGATAAAAATTTAGAAACAAAAACCATGACAAGAGAGGAAGAAATTGAAATGCAAAAAATATTAAATGATTTGTAGGAGGAAAAATGAAAATATTATTTCAAAAAGATTATGATGATTTGATAAGGCAAATAACAAGTGCTGAAAATTCAGCAGATCTAGCTAATTTAAAAATTTCTAAAATTAAAAAGGAAAAAGACGAGGAGATATATAAACTAAATGCAGATTTAAAAATGAAAAGTAAAACACTACTTTTAACTGAATCTGAATTAGTAAAAGTAAGAGAACAACGAGATAAAGCAGAATTAGAAGTAAAAGAATTAAAAAATAAAAATAGAAAATGCAATAGTCAAAAAGGTGGTTTTACGAAGCAAATAAATAAATTATCAAATGAATTGCAAGAAGTAAAAAATCAACTATCTGAGAAAGACAAGATTATTGAAAATTTTAAAGACGAGTTAAAAAAATATATTCCTAAGAAGTCAGTAATTGACTATGAAAGAGGAATTAAAAGATAGGAGAAACTATGGAAAAAAAACCAACATACAATTTTGGAGAAAAAAAAGAGGAATATTATGCAAAATTAAAAAAGAACTTGCCTGTTGTGTATACAAGCAAATATGTAACTGCAAAAACTAAGGCTATTGAGATACTTGATAGCAAAAAATATGATCTAGAAGAATCTGACTTTTGGATTCTAATGAATGCAACAAAAAATGAAAAAATGGCATACACAGGATTAATAATATCTCACAATGGATGTATTAAGATCAATAACAAATTAGACGAAGATAAAAAATATAAACCAGGCTGTATAACACTTGATAAAGATGGTTATGGTGAATCATTGGTATATACATATAACTGTCCTGAGCAAGGAATATATGAAGTTGGTGAAGTAAATAAAGCAAATTGTACAAATGATTATCCGTATGCTATGGCATTAAAAAGATTAATTGATCGAGTTGTATTAAAACTATCAGGAATAGCACAATATGGAATCTATTCAGATAGTGAATCAGAAGAATTTAATAATAAAAATGAAGCAACAATCGAAGAAACAAAAAAAACTATAACAAGAAAAACAACTACAGCAGCTAAGAAAGATGTTGTTATGATTCAACCAAATCAAATTGAATTAATAAAACAATTATATGAGGCAAAAGAATTATTACCTTATATGAAAAAAATAAATAAGAAAAAAATAGAAGAACTAACTTTAGTAGAAGCTAGTGAATTAATAAAAAATAAATCAAAGGAGAGTAAATAATATGGAAAAAGAATATGAATTAGTAAAAATAGAAAATAACGAAATCGTTTTAGATAATAAGTTTGTAGAAAAATATAGAAACTTCAAAAAAATGCAATTAGAAATGGAGTTAGCTGAAAAAGAATTAAAAACAAAATTAAAAGAAGCAATGGAATCTTTAGGAAAAGATAAATTAATTCTAGATGGATTTTCAGCAAAAATAAAAGCAGGATATACAACACAAAGATTTGATTCAACAAGATTTAAAAAAGAATGTCCTGAAATATATGATCAATATTTAAAAGAGTCTGCAGTTTCTAGTTCAATAACTTTAGAAGTTGAATAATGATAGATTTTATAGAAAAACCACATATCTATTTGGTTGATGGAATTATTACACCTAGTGTCAGTGAAATATTACATTTTATATTTCCTGACAAGTACAAAGGTGTAGATAAAGCAATATTAAATCGTAAAGCTGAATATGGAACTACAATACATCAATCTATAGAAACATATGAAATGTGGTTAAAAGAAACAAACCCTGATGATGCATTTAAAACCACAGTTTGTGATGAGAATTTAAACTACATTCAGGAAGCTAGTTTAAGACAGTATTTAAAACTAAAACTAGAAAATAATATAGAAGTATTAGAACAAGAACTAATGATTCAATATGAAAGAAAATATGCTGGTAGATTCGATATGATAGCTAACATAAATGGAGAATTAAGTTTATGTGATATTAAAACAACTGCTGAATTAGATGAAGAATATTTAAGTTGGCAATTATCATATTACGAATTAGCAATAGGGAAAAAATTTAAAAAATTATATGTAATATGGCTACCAAAAAAAGAATTAGGTGTGCTTAAAGAAATTAAAAGAAAGACAAAAAAAGAACTCTTACAAAAATTAAAAGAGTTTTGGGAGGTATACGAAAATGAAACTGAAAATAGATAAAGAAAAAGAAAGGGTTGTAGGAAATTCAAATGATCCACAAAAAGTAAAAGATAAAACAATTAAAAGTTTAAAAAGTTCTAGAGATTTTATCTTTTCAAATAGTGATGCTGAAGTAAGTATTGTTGGTGGAATATTTGAAACAAGTTTAAGTTTTATGGCTCTTATAGAAAAATTAACAAAAATTTTCACAAGAGAAGAACTTGTTTACTTGATAGATTTTGTAGAAAAGAACAAAAATGCTAAAGACATAGATGATGTGAAAGAAGAAGACTATAAAGCATTTGAAGATTTTGTAAAACAAATTGAGAACAGATTAATGAGGAGTGATGACTTATCAACAAAGTAGTATTAATAGGAAGATTAACAAGAGATCCTGAATTAAGATATACAGAAAGTAATATTCCAGTAGCAACGTTTTCGTTAGCTGTTAATAGAAACTATACAAATCAAGAAGGAGAAAGAGAAGCAGATTTTATCAATATAGTTGTTTGGAGAAAACAAGCTGAGAATGTTAAAAACTATCTAAGAAAAGGAGATAGAGCAGGAGTAGAAGGAAGAATTCAAACAAGAAATTATGATGATCAAGATGGAAATAAAAAATACATTACAGAAGTTGTTGCTGAAAGTATTGAATTTTTAGAAACAAAAAAAGAATCTGCAACATCAACAGAAAAAACAACAGCACCTGTTGAAGAAACAAATCCATATGAAGAATTTGGAAATAGTATAGAAACTGAATCTGATTTTGGAGAACAAATTGAAATCAGTGATGAAGAATTACCATTTTAGGAGGACTTATGAAAATAAACATGTTATTTAATATTATTACGATGTTATGCAATATAATCTCAGTAATAATATCACTTATAGGAATTAAAATAAAAAACAATAGAATCACATTTGGCATAGCAATGGCAATATGGGGAATTGGAGCAGGAGTATTAATAGCTAATTTAATACTTAAATGTTTCTAATGAAAGTTGTTGGTTATCCAAACGAATTGGCACAAGCACTATTTAATTTAGATAAAGATAAAAAGTACCAATTAACAGAATATAAAGAAATTAGAGGATTACAAGCAAATAAATATTTTCATTTATTAATTAATGAATTAGCAAGATATAACAGAGGTAATGGATTTGCTATAAGTGATGATCAAATGAAAATAGATATTAATTTACAATATGGTACGTTAGCTAGATTTGAAGATGGTCGAGTACAAGGAGCTAAAGTTCCAAAAGGTACAGATATGTCAGAATTTTATCCATATGCTAAAAAATATAAAGAGGAAGATGGATACGATTGTTATATGTTTTATAAAAGAACATCAGAGTTAAATACACAAGAGTTTTGTCAATTAATACAAGGTTTGGAAAAAGAATGTCAAGAAGTAGGAATAAAGACATTAACAGATATAGAATTTGAAAAAATGATGGAGGAATATGAACATGGATAAAAATTTATATGATGCTAATGTGAAGTTAGTTGATGAAAATAAATATCTTAAAAAGGATTTAGAAATATACAAAAATAGATTAGCTGAAATAGCTAGATTATTAGAAGAATACATCAAAGAAAAAAAAGGTGATCCTAATGATGAATTCTTTATGCCTGTTGATAATGTAGATATAGCCTACAAAATATCAAGAGGGAGGAATTTAGATGAATAATGATCTAAATTCTCTTAATAATTATTTATTTGAAGAATTAGAAAGATTAAATGATGATGAGACATTAGATCAAGATGATAATTTGAATAAAGAATTAAAAAGAGCTAAAGCTATAGCAGGTATTAGTACTTCTATTGTAAATAATGCAAAAGTTGTATTAGAAGCAAGAAAATTTGCTAATGAGTTAGGAATAGAAGATACAAAACAAGTGTTCATGCTAGAGGATAAAAAATGAGAAAGTGGACTAAAGCACAAGTTGAATATTTAAAAAAAATATCTTATGGAAAATATGATCAAGAAATAGCAGATTTAATAAATAAGAAATTTGGAACTACATATACAAAGTCTGCTATTAATTCTCAAAAAAGAAAATACCATATAAAATCTACTGTAGATTGGAAAACAAAATATACAAAAGAAGTAATAGATTTTATGATTGAAAATTATCAAGGAAAAGACAATATTGAATTAGCAAATTTATTAAATGAAAAGTTCAATATAGATACAAATGGAGATAAAGTTTGTATGTTGAAAGCCAACCTTATCAGAAGATATGGAATTAATCTTAGAACGGGTATTAATAGAGGATGTTATAAAAAAGGAAACGTTCCAATCAATAAAGGAACTAAAGGAATGTTTAATGTAGGTGGAAATAGAACATCTTTTAAAAAAGGTCATAGATCAGCTAATGCTGTAGATATAGGAACTGAAAAAATCAAATATTCAAAAGGTGATGAAATAGGATATTGGTGTGTAAAAGTATGTGATGGAAAAGGTCCGAAGAATTGGGTACCAAAACATAGATTAATTTATGAAAAAGAACATGGACCAATACCAAAAGGACATAAGGTAATATTTGCTGATGGTAATAGAGAAAATTTTGATATTGATAATTTAATATTAGTTTCAAATTCTGAAGAGCTAATTCTAAATAGAAGAAAGTTATTAGCTGATGATAAAGAAATAACTAAGACAGGAGTATTGATTGCTAAGGTAATTGATAAATCATTTAAGATAAAAAATGAAAGATTATGAACAATTATATTATGATGCTCTACATGAAATAAAGCAATTAAAGAAACGTATAGAAGAATTAGAATCTGATTTAGAATTAGTCAATAGTCATGATTTGAAAAAGTTGAATTTAAGAAAAGAAATAATAAAAGAAATAAATATATATAAAACTACCGATAAGAGGTGTAAAAATGCTAGAAGACACAATCGAAATACTTACTAAACAAATGATAGAAGAACATATGAAAAAAGAAGAAAAGGTAATACATATCAAAAAGGTTGATTTATATAGATTTTGTATAAAATTAGTGAAGTTGGTGAAGGAAGTGTATGAAAGTTGAGTGATGATATAAAATTACTTTCTTTATTTACAATAGTTGGATTTTCAATGATTTTAATAGGAATCACAATAAATATTGTAGAAATGAAAATAGATCATAATTGCTATCAACTAGAACCTAATGACAATTATAATAAAACGATTTGTGAGAAGTATTGGAAAGAAAAATAGAAAAGTGGTGGATTCTATGGATGGTGAATTTTTATCAATAGAAACGGCAAAGAAACTAAAAGAACTAGAAGAAAAAGATAAAGAAATAGAAAGACTAAATAATACCATTAATGAATTATATAATGGTTTAGAAGAAATTATAGATCAAGGCTATGATTATAACGAAAAAGATTGCATAGCAATTAAATTACAAAATAGAATTAAAGAACTAAAGGGAGAAGATAAAGAGTGAGTAATTTTAGTCAAATGTTAGGTAATAGAGCAGAAGCACAAAAAATATATGAACAAAGAAAGACAATAAAAAGAAAAGATGAAGAAATAGAAAGACTAAATAATATCATAAATGAATTAGAAAAAGATATTGATTTGGAATTATATAAAACAAGAGCAAATGATGAATACAACAAAGGTTTATTTAATGCTTTTAGATATGTAAAAGATAAATTAGAAGAACTAAAATGAGGTGATCATTGTGGGAGAACGAGCAAAAATAATATTAAATGAGTGGTCGGCAAAAGCAATGTTAGATAGAGAAAATCTAGATCTAGATAAATTCTATATGGCTGATTTAAAACTTATGATAGAAGTAGCTAAAAAAGAATTAAAAGATTTAAATAATAAAATTGCAAAATTAGAACAAGAAAATTCAGTGTTAAAAACACAAGTGGTTAATCAAGACAAATATAGTTATGGTATTAGATAAGAGGTGATCTTAGTGAAAACTTATAATCTTACATTGAAGGATAAAATATATTTATTTTTTCACGAAGATAGAGTAAAAAGAATGACTTATTTATTTCCAAAAGTAAAGAAACATCAACTTAATTGGTTTAATGAAAAAGGATGTAAGAAACCATTAGAATTTGATAGATATATTTCTAATTATGTGGATTGTTTGATATTTGAATATGATACGAGGAGATGGTAGTAATGATAATTAATTTAAGTGATTATTTTGAAAAATATATAGGAGATATAAGTTGGTATGGAGAAACTAACCACGATTATAAATCAAGAGAAAATATGGACAAAGCAGATAAGGTTTTATATTTTTTAGAATGTGCAAGAGAAGATATTTTAGGTAATTTAAGAGAACATAAAATATATAGAAAAGGTAATGCAACTGCTGAAATGTTGCACAAAAAAGCAAGAAAATTATGTGAAAGATATGATAATGAATATAAAGAAGAAGACTGGAATATAAAAGATGAAGATTAGGAAGTGAATAAGTAATGACTGCAAAAGAGATGTTTGAAAAATTGGGGTATGAATATAGTTATTATGAAGGTTTTATTGAATATGTAAAGGGTGAACCAATTCCAGATAGAATTAATACTATTTATGTGAAATTTACAAAAATCAGTTTTAATAAACTTGAAAAAGAAATGGCTATATATGATTATAACAAAGATGCTTTATGTCTAAATTATATACCTAAAAAAAGTACAAACGGATGTTTTGTATTTACAAATAAAGAATTACAAGCCATAAATAAACAAGTAGAAGAATTAGGATGGTTAACAGATACAATTAAAATAGATCCTATAATAATTAGTGGAGAACAATTTATTGACAATATCAAAAGAATAAATGACGCTTACCCAACTATTAAAAAAAAGGAGAAGAATTGTTTATGATAGAAATAACAATAAGTGATGATTATGCGGTATTAACAACGACTAACTATGGTTTTTATTACGGATATGAATATGATTTCGAAGAAGATAAATATGGAGACACACACGATATCTATGGATTTGAAGTTAATGGAAACGATGAAAAAATATTTAGAATTAGTGCAAATGATATGAAAAAGATAAAAAATTGTCCTGATGAATACGATTGTGAAAAAATGTTATTATTTGGGATAGGATTATTTTTTAACAAATTACCAAGTAATTTAGAAAGGAATGATAAATAGATATGATAAATATTAAAACATTAACTGAAACTTTACATGATAAATACAAAGAAAAGTTTTTAGGATTATCAGGCAATGATAAAACAACAACAATTTATTTTGAAAACAACAACATAAAAGAATCAATAACAATATCATTAACTGATAGTATTGAAGATATATTAAAACAAATTAACGATAAAATAGGAGAATAATATGTCAGAAGAAAAAATGATATCACAAATAAAAGATTTAATAGAAGATCGTAAGAGCTTTATAACTGATGATGAGGAAACAAGCAAAGTATTTAAAGAAGATGTGGCTGCATTAGAAATGATACTTGATAAATATAACAAACAAAAAGAATTAATCTATATATGTAATAAAGGTGTTACAAAATAGAAATGATAGAAGTAACTTTAGATGACTATGTTTTAACAAATATAGATTTAGAAACATTATATTTTACGATCCGATTAAAAGATGATAACGAATATATTGTCTATTACAAAAGAATTAAAGAGGGTAAAAAAATTAAAACAATAAATTATATAAAAAAAGATGGAAGGGAGATACCTCTAAGTGATGAAGTAACAAAATTACATTTATCAGAAGTAAGAGTGTATCAAAGAGAAGGCATTTAGGAGGAGATATGAACGTAGGAGATTATGTAAGATTTAAAGATAAACGAGGAAACACTTATATAAGAAAAGTTATAGATGGTTATAAAGCACATTGGTACGGTTGCAAAGTTGATAAAGAAGCGAACAATGTTCCGTATGTATCGGCAAAGAATATAATCAAATCAAGTCCAAACATAATAGATTTAATAGAAGTTGGAGATTATGTTAATGG
>AUXO015370804.1_pt1 | contig 36096 bp, 58 predicted proteins | sample 768731 | NCBI WGS metagenome assembly AUXO01 (sample SAMN02715735, study PRJNA202380) | gut metagenome | biome: sheep rumen | host: Ovis aries | place: New Zealand: Palmerston North | reverse complement strand
TTATAATTGACTATAACACCATAATGTAATCTTCCACTAATGTCTATAAATGAAAGTTCTTTATCTTGTTGTGTCATATTTCTTCGATATTTATATTTCTTAGATTTTTTCTGTCGTCTTTATACTGGTCTTTTAGCCAATAGAAAAACCCTAAACGTCCATTTATGTCCCATGTACGTGACTCCCACCAAAATCCATATCCAATATAATTACAAGGAAATCTTTTTGCACATTGCTTTGTATACTCTGCAAAATAATATCTTATAGGAAAAGGATTTAGTCCTAAATCATCAATAGATGTTACAAGAGCTAAACATAATCCGCAAGTTTTGCCAACATACCAATATTTAGCCCAATTTAATACGTCAATTCTGTATATAGGAAGATTTAGTAACACTTTAATGTAAATACATAATATTTTTAAATGTTTCATAGTAGTAAATATTACATGGTTTGATATAAAAGTACTTTAGATATTTGAGCATTATTTGGAGTATACTTATCAACTTCTTTAAATTGTAAATCAGGGATATATCCTAAAGCAAGAGATAATTTTACTAGCTTAGAAAGATTATTATCATAATCTCCATTAAGAAGTTTAGATATATCTTCTTTACTAACACCAAGATGTTTAGCAAGTTGCGCACGATTCATGTTGTTCTTTTCCATGAAATTCTTTGCACAATTATACAAATCTAATTGTATATTAGTAATCCAATATTCAGGAGATTTTAAAAGTTCAAAACGTGTCATATCTACATCTTTTTAATTTGATAAAACTACTGAATTGGGAGAAATGCCTCTCCCATAATTCAATAAACTATCGATAGATTTTTTCTGTTTAACCCACAGATGGGCTCTCTCAATCCATATAACCTTTGCACAATTGGCACTAATTGCTGGACGACAAAGAAAAATGGTGTGCATCCCGCTATATATGCTCTTTATCCCTTGCGATTCACCTGAAGAAACAAAGAGCTAGCGTGCGAGATTTGTTGCACTAAGAGAGAGATTTACATTTACTTTTTAAAGTTAAAAATGTCCAGTTTTTAACCTTCTTTGAAATACATGATAATAATTAAGTAAAGATATGCCATTATATGTACTTCATTGACAATGTGAATCGCCGTGTCTAAATAATGAAGTCAATGAAGATTTATTAACTCATTAACCATTAAAACATGTGACACGCAGTCGGTTTAGGAGAAAATGACTCATAAACATATTGTCAGTTAAGACAAATTGTTCGTCTGCCATACTAAACCTCTACATTACTGTTTCGTCTTAATTTTCAAAGACTCATCAGCCATTTATAAATAGGACAGTAATATCAAATTAATAAAAATCTAGAGAGAAAGGCAAAATACCTTTCCCCCTAGAACACTTACAACTATGAAAAACCTTTATCGCACTTGTAATATTCGCCTGAATCATCGTTATACAACTCATCAAGCTGTTCTTCTGTGAGTATCATAGCAATGATTTTAGTTTGGCCATTAACTCTGTTTTTTCTTTCTCTTCTGCCTCGATTTCTTGTTCGAGTTTTGATTTGAAGTCGTTTAAGAACTCCATCTTTTGAATGGATTTCTTGAGTTCATCGTTAGTCATGTTTTTCATGTCTAACTTCATTTGAACTTTGACGTCGTGAATCTTGTTAAGGATGTCTGCTGAATCGCATATGTTAACTTCAGCGTCTAAATTATCCTTAATAACTTGCTTGAGAAGGTTAATCTCTTCATTTGAAAATGTTTTCATAATGTTTTTGGTTTTTGATTAAACTTATGAGTTATTAGTAAAAAGCCTCTAAACCACGTCAAGGTTACTCATACTTAGAGGTGTGTAAGCTGAGTTTTGACTTACACTTATTGCCATTTTAATCTCTTATGAAGATTTTAAACACACTTACATCTCTGCAAGTAGGCAACATACGGACAGATTATAGGTTCTGCAACCACTACACTTGATGATATAATTACTCTTTTCTTTCCTTAGCTCCTTGCGAGATACACAGGCGCTACCCTGTTACTAATTGAAATACTCATTTCGTTTTACACTTTCCTTGCGGTACTCATGTAAGCTCCATATTACAGAAGCATAACCGTATTTTTAATCAAGTGTATGCGACACCTTTTGCTTGAATTAAATTAATTTTAGTTTTGAGTGGAATTTAAGCTTCCAATAGACATTTTTTAATTTAAATACAAGAACCAACCTGAAAGACGCGGTCGCATTTGTAAATCATGGCACCTTTTGAGTACTTTAGATTTCAACGCCTTTCTGCTTTTGTCTGCCAAGACTACTCACTACTTCAATTAACATTCCTACTATTTCTAATTTCCAGCACCACCTGTAAAACTGTCTTCTGGTAAAGACAATAGGAATAACAATATCCGTTTATAAACTCTCTAAGACTGGCAATCTTTGGGAGTCTAATTATACTATACATTGTCAGAGTTACCTCTCAAGGAAACTTGGTTAGAGCTTCCGTATCACACTATCCTATCTGCCCGATAGTACACCATGTGATACTTATATAGTATAGCTTTCTAATGAACATTACTAAAAGTAATGCGCAACTTTTTACTTGTGTATAAAAGTCACTTTATACCATTGCTGGTTTATTCTAACGACATGAAGCCTGCCGATTGAGATTAGTTTCCTTTCTTAAAAGAAAGTACTTATAGTACCACCACGTAAAGGTTCTCAATATGGTACCTAAAGTTGATAAGTTTAGAAGTACGTCTACTCCTGAGCACGTCTTATCATAGCTTTTCACACTGATGTGTGGTGTCTTCAATTTAAGGCCACTGACACTGGACCACCTTGCGCTTTATAGTCTTGAATAGGCTAAGTATGACTTGATGATAATTATTCGTCCCACTCTATTTTGATGGTATTAATATACTGGTATCCACTAAGGATTTCAGTAATTTCTCCGTCCATAGCAGTGTCTTTTGATTCACATATAAGACCAGTAGCATAAGAACCTTGGTCAGTTCTATAAAGATTAGCATAACCAACATGATGCTCAGGAACCATGAATAAATCAAATTCATGAAGATTACCTTCATATAAATACTTACCATCTTTAGTAAAATAATGAGCGTCTTCATGATCATCTTTTGAGATTAATGCTACAATAGGATAATACTTAGACTTTCTATTAAAACAGATTATCCTAGCTGAATTTCCTTCTCTGGTACATACAGGTTTTCCAGCTTTTGCTTCTTTTAAATTAAATTGTTTCATAGTTATATGTTTAAAAAGAGATTAATCTTAACAACTGGTCTCCTTTTGTATACCTCCTAAAGCAGAAATCTGATCAAGGTGAACAGAAGCAAACTCTCTGTCCAAAGAATTAGGAGACTTCAAATCCTTTTTCAAAGCTTCCATAACCTTGCTTGGATTAGTAGATGAAAGACCTACAATGTGATCTTCATCTACTAAGAGATTCAACGAAATCCCTTCGTTAGTCTTAAAGATAACTTGCTTACTTACCATGTTAAAGTTGATTAAGTTTGTATATTTTGTAAAGAGACCAGATAAAACTGATCTCTTTATGTATTAGTCTCTAATTTCTAATCGGACGTAATATCCCATTTTAGATAAACTTCCAAAAGTACAAGATTTCTCGTCAAATCCTATAAGAGGTAAACCTTCCCATACAGGAAGAAGATACTGAGCATATCTTTTACATACAGGTTCAATTTCTTCTTTAGTGCCTTCTTTTAAAACAAATTCACTAAAGTCATCTTCATCATAACCTGCATAATGAGTTAGTTGCACTAATTTCATAGTTGTATTATTTTTAAAAAAGAGACCAGTTTTAATAACTGATCTCCTTTATAATTTTATAAATCAAGATATTTTCCTAATTCACGAACCTCAACATAAACTTTACCTTGCTCTACTCTATCGTGAAACCGAGAAACAATATCCTTAGCTTCTTCTTTTGTACACTTTACATATCTTTGAGTATCGAAAACTTGATCCCAAATTAAAACAATTATTTCTTTCATAGTTGTAGTTTTTAATAGTTGTACTTACGCATAATACGTTTCGTCCTAGCCTCATCAGAGTACCTTTTTAACGTCTTCTAGGATGACGGAGAATTTTTTAATCTTTAAAAAAATTCCAAAAATAATAAAAAAGATGAAAAAAATGTATAAAGATACCACAAAAACTTTTTCCTAAGAAAAATAAGAAAATAAGGAAAAAGAAGAAAAGGGAAGGAGATGAAGTCTCCCCTTTCCCTTTTCTCTTTGCGTTTAACTCAAATTTTTGGCATTTTTTCTCTTTTATCAATAACCTTAACATGCAACGACAGACAACAACTAAATATTATTAACTGTCAAGGTCATGACTATAGTTTTTTTAAATATTGGGCATACCTAAAACACGAATGATTTGGTAAAGATTTCCGACTTTTTTAAGGTTCACCCAATACCATGTATTCGGTTTAAGCGGAAACATATTCGAAACAAGGTAGAGTCTCTTAGCCGAACGTAGCATAGACCCACCTTGTTTCATAACACGTACCGTTATTATTCGCATGTGAAGAACGGCACGATCGTGTTGCGAACACCAGAAATCACACGATTGTCTCTATCACCGCTGAAACGAGCCGTCTGTACCTTCATCGTCTTGACACAAGTGATCTTCTTGTTAGCCTTGCTAACGAGCAAGTTGAAGATAGCCTCTTGAGTCGGCTGATTCATTATCTCCTCATAGAAAGGAGTATTGCTATGTATGGCATCACCCTCTGCTATAAGAGCATCAGTATAAGGCTGTACAGACTTACGCAGAGTAGAGAAGAACAAGTTCTTCGACTTCTCTTGGTTGTCCAGCTTGATGGTCACACCAGCAGTCTTGCCACTTGGCGTCTTGAACATAAAGAGACACTTCTCGAGAACGTCCTCAGTTGGAACAGTAAAGGTATCACCCTCACGCCAAATAGACTCCTCTACATCCTGGTTAGAAATATCTTTCAATTGACCAAGTATATTAACGGTCTGACCATTTTTCTCCATACCGTTATACACTACTTCACCACCGCGAGATGCCATGTTACGCTTAATTGCATTCTGCAAAGAAGCATCATTCTCAAAAGCTTTTACGTCTTTAATCATTTTGTTTTTAAATTTAGTTAATAATAATATGGTTTAGATGCAAGCTAATAATTATACATAATTTATTTCAATCATCAGCTATACACCTACGGAGTAGGAGATACTAACATGTGGCTACATATTCTTTATGTGGAAAATCCCTACGGCAGGTGGAGTGCCGCAGGGATTAAGTGTTATTTGGATTTCAAAACGTAAGACGTGGCAGGATAGAGCCTGCCCTCGTTAGTCTTTCCTATGTAGGAAAGCGCAGAAACGCTATAAACCGCGTTTTGTCCTTTGTCTTTTATTTTATCATAAATTGATAAAATATCAGCACTGAAGGCACACAAACCGCCGTTTGTTATCATTTCAGCATCTGAACTCTTAAAATTGAGAACTTGTTTCGATTTGAAACAATTCAAAGGCAGCCAACCTTTGTCCGTTTCAATTTCTACAAACTTTTGGTCATCAGCACGTTTGCCGTTACGTTCGTATGCAGTAAACGTAACATTAGGTTCATTTTTGGTAAATTTAACCTTTATGTCAGCACCAACAAGCGGACGAAGTGGTGACGATGAAACGTGATTTTCAGAAAATGTTTTCAACTCGTCACGTGTAATGGTTTGAGGCTGAGCCTCACGCAAAATTTTAAAAGCCATAAATTAAAAATTTAGAGTTAAACAAAAGATGCCAAGTCGCTATCCACCATACGTCTTGTACATCTATGTACAAATATATACTATTAATACGGCTACATATTCTTAAAAAAATCTCACTCTCCGAGTTTATTCGGAGATAGTGAGATTAAAAAGTTAGTAAACCTTCCAAACTATTTGCACAAAATCTCGGTCTTTATAAAGTTTAGTCTGCGCTTCCATTGTGTAAATTTTGTCTGGGCCCAACGCCTTAATTCTCTCGAACACTTCTAATCCGTTGAGACATTCCTTAAATATAGCCTTATGACCGAATTCCGACACAAATCTATGGAAAGGAATTGCGCCAATAGTTGTATAAACACATAAAGTTTCGGAATGTTTGTGTTTTATAAGCGCACAGTGTGGCTCGCCATCATTAGTAAATTCAACCTTAAATTCTTGTGATTGGTCACTGAATCTGTACGCATCATCGTGAGTAACAGGAAATGAGATTGTGATTTTTACGTGTTTCATTTTTGCAAAAAATTAAGTTAATAAAAATACGTATTTAATATATATATTAAATAATACAAAATACAGGCTACATATTTAAAACTCTTTGTCGTTTGACAAAGAGCTAAAAAGTTAATAATATTATCCAAATCTACGTATTTAGACTACGTACTAAAACATACTCATTCCAGGCTACATTTTCCACGGCGAGAGGCCCGGGGGCATCACGCAGTGGTCTACTTCTTCTTTCATGATTTTCACATATTTCTTCTCTCATAATACTTCTTCTTTCATGATTTTCATACTCTTATTTTCATACTTATTTTTTCTCTCAGGATTTTTTCTACCCTCCCCTTAATAAAATTACCAACACCCCAGGGGGGCTATTTTCAGGGTACTGGTTAAAAAATTTTTTCGCTTTAAGTATTGTTTATAAGTATTGATTAGGAGTGGTAGGAAAATGAGTGTACCGAAAATGAGAATTATTTTTATTTACTATACCGAAAATGAAAACTGTATCGATTTTTAAAAATAAAAAATTTTAAGTTCGTCGGATTAAGTATAGTTATATAAGTATAGTATAAGTATAGTTAGTCGAAAAACTAGAACCACATACCGAAAAATTAGAACCACCTTATACAAAAAATTAGAACCACATACCCAAAAATTTGAAACACCAAAAAAGTTTTGGGTATTATTTGGGTATTTAAAATTTTTTATTTATCTTTACTTTGTAACTTAAAATTAATATATTATGGATAAACAACACGTACAAGTACCAAACAATATGACAGAAAAATCTTCTTTAACTCCTGACTGTATTTTGGTTTATGCAGGAATTAAAAAGTATATGAATCGTGATACTCTAGAAGCTTTTCCATCTTTAACAACTCTTTGTAAAGACTTAGATGCTTCAGAACCAACTATTCGTAAATGCATAAAGGAATTAGTTAAAAATGAGTATATTACTGTAAGGAAAGAAGGTAGAAAAAATGTTTATAAATTCTCAGAATATAAAACGTTTGAGCCATTCTCTTACGAATTTTTACAAAATAAAATGTGTAGTTTTATGGAAAAAGCAATCTTAACAGCAGGACAACAATACATGTATAAAGATCCTATAACTCATTTAGGAAAAATTAATCATAGTAATAGAAAGCTTGCTAATCTAATTAATGTAAGTCATTCTACTTTAAGTAGATGTAATAAATCCTTACAAGAAAAAGGATTGCTACAAGTAGTAACTACTAACGCAATAGATCCAGAAACTGGATGTAAGATCCAAGAAAAAATATATAATTTAGATAAACTTCATCAAGGTATTATTTTTGTTCTTAAAAATCATGAAGATAGAATATCAAATACTGAGAATGAAATTGAATTACTAAAGAAACAGATAGCCTCTCTTACTAAGGATTATGAATTAGTTTTGAAAGAAAATAGAAATTTAAAAAAAGAATCAGACACACATTTAGTATTATAAATATATCGTGCAAGAGTACAAGAGAATAATTGTGCAAGTGCAATTAGTAAAACTCTTGCACGGTTTTTAACGAAAATCACAAAATAGAAAAACAAATTGTAACTATACCTTCTAATTATAGGTATTTGTCGGACTTTTATAAAAGTATTATCTACTGGATATTTAATAAACAAAGGAATAGTTGAAATAAATTCTTTTTACAAATAAAAAAGAGGAGCTGAAATTAATCAGTTCCTCTTTTTTTATATATAAAGTTTTTTAATTTATTATGAAAATATTCTAGATAATCTCCTTTAAAAGGAGGTGTATTAATCATCTCATTATAAAGATTATCATTAGTATCTACTTCTATAATTTTATTTAATATTTCTTCTTTTGTGAGTCCATTACAATTTATAAATGATTTAGGATTGAAATATCTTTCTGCATTACCTCCCCAGTAGATTGGTATACTATTATATGCATAAGCATTTATAATTTTTTCTGTGATATAATATTCTGATTGAGAATTTTCAAAGCACAGATTAAATTTATAAGATGATTCATAATTATCGAATGGTTGAACAAATCCAGTATTATTTAGTTTTTGTCCTATACTATCTATTTGTTTATAATGAGTAGATATATATTTAAATATTTCTATTCTATATTTTGGATCATCATTAGAAATTATAAAACTGCAGAATTTAGTTTTAGGAGTAGTTGATTTCTTTTTAAGTCTATCTGTGGATAATCCCCATAACGGATATTGCAGATTAGTTTCAGAATCTGGTTCAAAAGATAGACTATATTTACAATATTCTTTATTAGTATTATTATTTTCTCCAGTATAAAATATTTTCAATGAATCATCATTATCTTCATATTTTCCGAAGCAGCTTATAAAGGTTATATTGTCTAGATCTCCTAATACGTCTTTAAAATGTGTTTGTATAAAATTATCAGCGTTATACCAAAAATTCTTGAACTTCATTATTTTCTTTTTACTATTGGGAATTCTGGACTATCTTTTTTAAAAGTTACTTCAAACTAATTTGGAAAAAATATTTCTGCTCTACGTCTTACTCTATCATTATCGTAATGAATAACTCCTTCTTTTTTATATGTACTTCTTGACTCGCGTAAAGCTTTTGCATAATCTCCATCTGCAATAGCCTAATATAAATTAGGCCATTTATTTGGATTAAGATTTCCGTTCTAATATCTAGTATCAAGCATTAATAATTTAGGACTTACAGAAACAGTATCCCAAGGAGTTCTCATATTAGAATTTCCTTTTACTCGATTATAAGCATCACCTATAGCTTTTAAAGAGCGTAATCCATACTAATAGGCTGAATCATCAAGTTCTTTTTTAGTATAAATTTTTTTCTTAGGAATAGTAACTCCTACTAATAATCCAGCCCCTGCATTTAAATCTTCACCATTTGGATCTGGATAAGTTTCATATGTTCCATCTTTTTGTAAACCTTGATTAATAGGGTTCTCAGCTCGCCAGGCAGCATTAATAATTTCTTCTCTAGTTGGAGTTTTTTTACTGGAAGTTTCATTATTTTTTCTGGTAAAAAAATCATTTAAAAATTTTCTCTATTCTTCAAGTTTCTATACAAAAGGAGAAAACGTATTCTTTTTTTTAGGTATTATTTTCTTGCTCATTGTTTATAATTTTTTATATATTAAACCGAAAATTCTTGAACTTCATTATTATTATTTTGTGCAACATTGTTTAACATCCATGCTGCCTTTTTGTCATCCATCTATAATAATGGTCTTAACTTAGGATATTTTTTTCTTAGTTTCTTTATATGTTCTGGCGTGGCATTTTTTGTACTTCTAGAATCATATATACCTTCTTTATATAAGAGATATTTTAATCCCCATAAGTCTGCCCACTTTTCTTCTTCTCTAGAGTCGTGTTTATTTGAAACTTCATCTTCAGTAAGATTAGTATTTGTATTTTGTTTTAAAGCTTCTTTTTGCGCTGACACATATGGGAAATCAAAAAAATAAGGAAAATTAGAATGAGCATGCTCATGACCTAATGTAAAGTCTACTGTAAATGTATAAGGAAATGTTGGAGGAGTATAGTTATCTCGACCTACATAAGCATTGTTAGTTTTCATAGAAGTAAAATCTTTTCCTCCCATAAAATCTAATAAGAATACAGGATAATTGTGTTTATTAGTTGCATTTTTTACTGCTTTAGCGGCGTCCATTTCCTCATTAAAATTGACCCATTTACGTATTGGATGTCGTTTCTCCCACCATTGTTCTTGATTATTCATTATACGATCATATCCTTCAGAATTGACGTAACTTTTAAAATAATTAACAACTTCTGGAACTTCTTCAATATTGTCTGAAACAAGTTTTTCACTTAAATCAGATATTGTACTATTATCATTTAAATCATACAATGTTTTAAAACTACTTGCATCATATACTGGATTATGAGAAGTTCCTTTATATTTTTTCATAGTAGGATTTAAAGAAGTTTTAGTTGGATTCTAGCATTTTTTAATTAATTTCTTTTTCATTTCAATATACTATTAATTAAGTTTATATTCTCTCATAATTATTCATTATTAGTGGCTACTGCCGTTCCTATACCAAAAGGAATAAAAGCATACCTACTGTCTTTTATGTTAAAATTATCTCTCTTTCCTAAAGGAATTCTGACGTCATTATCATCATAAGTTACTGCATCTGCTAATTTAATTTGATTTGGTTTAGATGCGATATAATCAGTTATTACTCCGTGTTCAGAATCTGGATGAGCTTTATTTTCATATACGTTTTTAATTATACCACTATCGTAATCAGTAGTTTCTAATTTAAGAGCATAATTATCAGTAGTAGTTTCTAATCCCTTTTTTCAATCCTCTATGACATACTCAGGAATATCCGTATTATCAGTCTTGGCTGCATCATCATCCTCAGTCTTCGTATCGCCCTCAGTCCCATTATTGGGGTCTGGTTCAGTTTCTGTGTTAAAATTAGGTTCCACATCTGTTGATGAGTCTAAGTAATCCATATTAGTAGTAGTAGAAGGATCTGCTACATTACCATATGTGCTACTCAATACTTCATCAAATGCAGATGGAATTGTATTTTTCTTTCTCATATTTAATATTAAATATTAAGTTAATTTCAATATTTGTACGCTTATTGTTGCGTTATATTTTAGTCAAAACGTTTCTTTTGTATTTTCTTATGATTTGTAGGACCATAAACAATGCCTGTACCGACAGTTAATGGAGCTGCGAAAACACCTACATGTTTCATAGATTCTCTAAACTATTGTGCTTTCTCTGGAGTAAGCTTATTATTAGCTCTTAAGAACTATATAAACTTTCTACCATAACCATTAGCTTCTTCTACAGCGTTAAAGATTTTTTCATCTGGCATTTTGTCTATGAGTTTGTTCTGTAATATAGGATCCCATTCGCTATAACTTTTTCCAAGAAGTACATCTCTAGCATCTCTATTAGTAGTTGCTATTTCTCTAGGCATCAATTTGTAGCCCTTTAAAGAACCTGCAAATTCTGTATTAGGAAGATTTACAAAATCATCATCAAATGCCTTTGCTAATATCTCACGTTGGTTTTCATGAACTTGTCTCTCAACGTTCTTAATAGCATCTAAATCAAAATCAGTTCCAAAAACCAATTCGTCATCATATTTGCCTAAATTATCATCCAGCTTATAATCTAAAAGATGTCTTCCTTCATGCTTTTCTACAAAATGTTCTGGGAAATGACTACCTGTGTTGACCGAAATAAAGTTATCAGCATCACTATAGAATCCTCCGACATCACTCATTTCAGCCTTAGCATAGTCATCAGCAGAATACCTTCCTACATTTACATCTTTTAGAAGTTGTCTTGCTTTCTTTCTATAAGCATCAATAGTTTCGTTACCGTAACCAGCTTCTCTTAACTCATTGATGTTTCTTTCTACAGTATTTCTCATTAAGTCAGATTGGGCTTGAGGAGAGAGTCCTTTTACTACATCTGATGTAAAACCAGCATCGTTACCGTTTACGTCTTTTTCGTAAACAGATACCATTGGTCTGCCGTTAATCTTATTTTGGTAAGCAAGTTTTTGAAATAGATTTTTCTAGCCCGCTAAACCATATTTAAATGGGTTTTCTGTTGTAGTGGCTTCTGCTACTACTTGAGGATAGAAATCATATGGAGTATAAACCTTTCTAGTGAAATTATCTGCTACTTTTGTTGCAAGCTGTAATCCCTACTTCCCAGCATTCCACAAAGGTTTAGCTAATTTAAACATAGGTACTACTTCCAAAGCAGTCGTCCAATCAGCTTCTCCATTAGCGAGAGACTGTATGACATGTGCACCAAAATACGAATCTAATGCTGTATTAACATAAGGGTTTGCAGCAACGGTCTACATTACATTATTTGCTAATGGTGCTGCCACTGCTGCAGGTGCTGCGACTAATCCTCTTAATCCCCACATCCAAGGACTATTATGAAGAGCATCTCTTTGTCGCTATATACCCTATCTAAACCATTTCTATTGAGCAGATGTATTGTTTACAGGAATATCTAGTCTTCTATTTTTAAACCTGTTCTAATATGCTTGTTCTATAGCCTTTTCTTCGGAAGAATCTTTAGTAGATGTTACTACTAGTTCTGGCAAATTAGTATTTTCTGTTATATATATTTTCTCGTCTTCGTTCATTTTGATATAATTGTTACTTCAGGTAATACAGTTCCTTTCATAAATAATTCTAAGTTATTTACACTTTTCTTTAAATCTCCTGTCATTGGAAATGGTTTATCGTAATTAAACTTTTTTCTAGATCTCATATATTTAGGAGCAAACTACCTTCTTAAAAATCCATCCACGGCAGGAATTAATGTTTCTAAATCATCTGAAGTTAATTTGTTCTTTTTCAATATTTTTCTAGTTAATTCTTTAGCTAATTTAGCATTCCTAGTTTGATCGTAAACAGATTGAGATAAAGCTTCTGGTTCGGAACTTATAGCTTTAAAAACATCCTAATATAAATCTTCATAAGCTGGATTGTCATGCATATAATGTAATCCATCTAATACGACATCATTTTCATCTAACATTTCAGGATTATATACTACTGTATTTTCTTTTGGAAATGGGTTTTTAGCATAATATCCTGTAGTAACATCTATAATCGGCCAAATACGTTTTAATTGATTTGGTGCAAATGTTTCTATTCCTTTCCAAGTTGTGTCAGATACTATATGATGTGGTACTGACTTTAATGCAGGCCATTTTAATAATTTTTTCAGCATATTAATTAATGTTAACGTTGTTTGATTTAATAAATAACTTTTTTTATTTTTATAAAAAATAATAAAATTATGATATACCCAATTATAATAAATGGAATAATTAAAAATTTTAAAGTTGATACTAAACTTAAAAAAGATGAAATTAATAACTTTGATGAGATTAAATCTAAGTTAGAATTACTTGGATATAGTCTATCTCATTATTATCAATCTATACCAATGTTTACTAAAGGAACTTATTGTAAGTCTTTAGGAGATTTAATTAATATTTATAATATACCATTTTCTCCTAGACAAAATAATATAAAGTATGGTAATAAATTACATATTATATCTGATACAAAAGTTACTTTTCATAGTAAATATGATAGAGAAAAATTTCGTCAATTAAAAGAATTATATAATTCTTACAAAGAAAATAAAGATGAGTCTATTGTTAAAACACAATTAGAAATAGTTAATGAAATGGCTCAAGTGCTATATAATAAACAAGCTCCTATTCTTAATAAAGCTAGTTTATTTTATGCATTACCTAAAGCAGCTAATCATTATTTTAATACTTTATTTTCATTAAGTAAGAAAGGAGATCAACTTTGTTTATTTAGAAACTATCAGTTAAGTACTAGTACGTTAGTAGCATGTATATTATTATTTATAAAGTTCGTTTCTAAAGGTTACGGTGGAGTTTATTATACCAACAAATATTGTTTATTAAACAATTACGGACGTTATTTAACAAAAACATTAAGACCTTCAGATTCAAAAGAAAATAATGCTACCGTAAAACAGTACTTATCTTATTTAGATTCTTTTTACGATAGACTTTCTAACGTAACTGGTGATAAATATCCAAAATGTAAATTTATTATAAATGAATTTGGTCAGTTATTTTATAAAGTCCCATCTTTAATATATTATGAATTTGTATAATCCCTCTTTAGACAATTAGTCTTTAGAGGGATTTTTTATTTATCAGAGTTATTTGTTAAAGTATAAGTTGCTGTTGCAGATGATGGTAGATACTTTAAAGCCGTTTTCCATCTATTTAAATAACGTTCATTTTGTTCAGCTGTACCTAAATCTAATAATTTAGAATATGCGTTAGTATAACTGCTATTTAAATTCTTAAAAATTAGTTTTAATTGCTCAGGAGTTTGTAAATATGTATCAACTCCTTCTTTTATCATATCATTTGTAACTTGACTTACTGGAATATTCTTTTTATTTGATATACTTCGTAATATAGCTAATTTTATTTCATTAGCCATAGCTCTACCTTCTTTACCGAATGATGCTGGGCCTTGAACATTATTTATTACAGACTAGTTTCCGTATATATCAGTTGGATTTGTTAACTAATCATATAAAGAAGATACTTTTACATTTTGTCCTTTAAACGACACTTCAGTTTCTTTAGCTAACTAATCAGTTGGATGAGAATAACCTTCATGTATTATTGAATAATCCATAGCTTTATTACGGTTAGGATAAAGTCTTACATTTACTTTATCACTACCTCCTCCGACGAATCCTGTTGTATTACTTGAACTTTCTGGAACATATAAAGCTATATCCTAGTTTTTAATTCCATTTTTAATATTATCCCAGTTTTTAATAACTAGTGAACCTGAAGGTAATGATATATATTTATATTCTGGAGTTTTAAACATTGGTGATTGCCATCTCTCCAAATTTATATCAACTAGTCTATTCACAGACGGAGTCATTTTTGTTGTTCCTACATATCTAATAGGAGCAAGACCATTAGGAGTAAATCTCGAATACTAGTTATTCCATGTAAAAGTGGCGTATGGGTATCTTGACTACATCTGCTACTAATAAGTTAGTGGAGATTTAACATACTCGCTAAACAATGGAGCTCCAGAACTTGAAGTACCAGTTGCTAATGATAAATTAGTTTTATTATTTATTTCAACTCCATTTCCAGAAGATGGCTACCACACTCTAGTTGTTTTTTCATTAGAACTTAAATTTGGAGTTTTTATAAAACTTGTTGTAGTATAGGATTTAACCTAACCGTTTTTATCTTTGTATAAAACTGTTCCTTGACTTCCATGTGTGAAGCGAGGGTCTCTTTCGAGTCGTTTCAGGCCAGCAATTGTACCACGAGTAGCTAAATAATCGAGATTACTTTTTGGAACTAAAATCTCTGCCTCATCTGGCAATTCATTATATATAGATTCAAATAATAGATTTTTATCTACAGTATTCAGTTGCGCTGGAACATGATCCCCGTCCCATGTGCGCATGTGTACATAGTACTAGTTGTTACCCTGTGGGTCTAAAACAAATTCTCTAGGATTTGATTTAGTATGTGTATTTAAACGCAATCTTATAGTACCATTAGGATCTAAAATCCTATTAACTGTTGTTGGCGTGTATCCAAGCTATAATTGCTACGGTAAAGCCCGTATCTAAGAAAAAGGTGCAGCATTAATTTCAGTACCGTTTAAAGTAGCTGGCTACCAAACTCTAGAAGTAGTACCGTCTGCTTTTATTTCATAAACTGGATATTTTAAGTTCTAATAAATATTTCTACCAAAATTATTCCATAAACCAACTCCACCTCTTATGCCTAAAGGTAACATTTCTAAAGTATGTCCAGCTGTTTCCCAATTTACCCCAAGAGTTCCTTTATCTGCTTGGTCTGCTAATCCATAAGCACCGTGTGTTGCTAAAGCCGCATCTATATACGGACCTGCAGGAGTAGTATTAGCAAGTGCTAAGGCTCCTAGACCAATACCCGTCATAATACCATTATTTATTTTCTATTCTTGTTCTTTTCTTTTAGTATAATCGTGTTTGGCTTTACCTTCAGCAGATTCCTATTTTCGTACAGTTTCTGTTCGTGTATCAGCAGATACTTTTTCTTGTTTCCCAATAGGCACCCATATAGTTTTACCAGTGACAGTAGTTATTTTCTTTTTTCCTGGATATTTCTTAGATTCTTCATATTGTTTTTGTTCCTAAGTCATTTTTATTGGAACTACAGATCTTCGAATATATGTGTTATCAGGCTAAACAACTAATCTATCACTAGGGTTTTGATGTTTAGGTATTAATTTATTTTTCATACTTATTTAAATTTAATTTTACAACATAAATATAATTAAATATTTTTAACAAATCAACTTATTTACTTGATTTGTGTTAATAAAAATATTATATTTATTAGAGATTTTTTAAATAAAAATAAAGTAAAATTATTCTAGATTATTATAGTATACAAATAGTTTATAAATAAAAAATTGATTATGGATCATATAAAAAATAAAGATATACTTATTAAGTTATTAAAAGATGCATTTTGTGAAGAAATGAATGCTTGGTATTAGTATCTTATTGTTATTCCATTTATACATGGAATAGAAAGAAGTGCTATACAGAAGAGATTAAAAGAAATTGCTAAAGATGAGTATGAAGATCATGCTTTATGGTTATTAGAAAGAATTAGTATGTTAGGTGGAACTCCTAGTTGGATATTGAGTCCGCAAGATTGGAATAAAATTGCCAGTCATAAATATATAATGCCCTCTATGGAGATGTCTGTTAATTCTATTATTGAACAAAATATTAAAGCAGAGCGGAATGCCATAGATACTTATGTAGCTTTAGAAAAATATTCTAGAGATATAGATCCAGTAACTAATTTAAAAATAAAACAAATTCTAGCAGACGAAGAAGAACATCTACAGTAGTTAATAGAATTTGCTGAAGATATTAAAAGTTATGAAGAAAAAATTGATTAAGAAATCTAAATGTAAGAAAGCCTAGGAAGGATTTAATTTTAGTAAAGTTACTGGAGGTAATGTAGCTAATGTGGGTACAGAAAATTCTATGGCTTCAAAACAAGGTTGGAAAAATTATAAAAATTTAATTAATATGGGCATGGATGAAGATAAAGCATTAAACATATTAACTGGAAAATACATGCCTGGAATGACTTCTTAAAATAAAATAAGAATCCCTAAAAGAACTTTTACACTCTTTTAGGGATTTTAATTTTTATTAACTTTTATTTTTTAAAATTTTTATTATATTTACATTGTGATTTAAAAATATTTAATTATGAAAAAAGGAAAATTTAATTTTAAAGGATAGGAAATGTAGTGGGACGAACAAGGTAAAGTTCGTGTCATAGATACAAGAGAAATAGAGCCAGAACTTTAGGAATATGTAGATTTATTTAAATTGTATGTAGCTAATTTAGATGATGAAATATTTGTACAAGCAGTAGAGATGTTTCCTAAAGTATCAGGAGCTTCTACTCACGTGTTATCCGAAGCATTAGAAGAATGTGAACATTCTGGTAAAATTTGTACTTATATTACTTATTTTAAAGATTGTGTTAATAAGGTAAAACAAGGATGTTAATTATCATATGATTTATAGGTTAACTTGTGACGATATAGATAAATAATGAGTAGAGATTGAAATAAACACCTTCTCCCATGCTGTAACAGTAGCAGAGCGGTCTCTATGGTGTTAATTGGAGCTTTAAGTAGAAATACTTACTGAACATCCCGCTAAGTCGGTGAAATCTAAGTCTAAGGATATGATAACGCCGAGCTAGGTTTAAATACCGAGTGTAGAGACTTTACACGGGACACCTAAATATTGTTAATACAAGGTGAAGACAAAGTCCAGACTACAATATGAAAGTAATGTGGTACGAAAACCGTTAGTCCAGGGGCGGAACCTGGTGGGAGGACAAATTAAATATTATATATGCTTAAATACAATAATTTATTATTTAACTCAAGAAAAGAATTAAAAGATTATGTATTAGAATAAATGGGAACAATCTTTAAATATAATGATAAGTTAATTCAATGTCAAAATTTACAAAAGAAACTAAAGAAGTTAAAACTTTCTGAAGATGACATTGAAATAATAAAAGACAATATACCTCCTGAAGATTTAGAAAAGGAATATTGTCTTTTAGTAAATGGTAAGATTAAAGAAAAAGAACCCACTATAGAAAAAGTTTATAAACAGTATTATTATACTGATGGTGTTAGATTTACAGGAGTATTTAAATCGGATAGACGTCCAGAAGAAATTTCAACAGTACCTTGGTGTTTAGGATGGGTTTTAAAAGAAGGTACTCCTGAGGATTTGATACAAAATTATAGTGAGAGTTTAAAGAATTTATTTATAGAAATGTGGTATGAAGGTAAGTGATTTACTTTTAGAAGAAGAACCTAGGAAATTTGATTTTACATCATTAACAGATTTTCTTAATTATATAAAAAGTCAAGGTTATTTAGTTGATTTTTCAGATGAAAAGAATATGAAACACTGGATAAATGAATTTAATGAATATGTGGCTAAACGAAAGTAATAGAGACAAACATTTTTTATATGCGATACCAGCAGGATTTATTTCTTTGTTTTTAGCAATTGGTCTTGCTATAGGTATGGAGTTTAAAGATAAAGAGCATGGTGGTAAATTTGATTGGTTAGATCTTGCAGCAACTGTTCTTGGAGGATTACTAGGAGCTGTAATAAGATGGACAATAGTATTAGCAATATGGTTGTGAAGTTTTATAAATGGATCGCGATAGCTTCAATATTAGTATTAGAAAAGATTGATAAGTTTTTTAGGAAACATAATCAACAAGATGAACAGTACTTTTTAGATTGGCAAGATGATATTAATAAAATAAGTGTACGATGAATATAAATGATTTAAACTGTGATGAGAATGAGGATCGGATAGCGAAAATAAATACAAAATTAGGATTATTAAAACTTGCTTCACGTTATGTTAGTGGAAACGATAGAGAGTCAATTCTAAGTAAAATTGATGCATTAGAAGAGGAAAAGAGTAATATATTAAATCCTAAGAAAACTATTGTTCGTATGAAAGCAGAGGATCTTGATGATGATTTAATTGATAACACTTGTAATAGAGCTAGTATTGATGATATTGAAGTTTGCGATGGAAAAGAAGAGGTAAGATCAATTACAGATCAATATATTAGTAAATTACAGAAAATCATATATGATAACATTCCAGAAAAAATAGTAAGAGTTGGAGTTCCTATGGAATTAATCATACAGTATTTAACTATGTATGATAAAGTTAAAGATTTCTTACATAAAATAGTTTGTTCAGATTCTGCTTTTTCAGGAGAAGCACTTAATATTTTAACATATATAAGTAATTATACAAATAAAAAGCCCGAAGGAAATTAATCCCTCGGGCTTTTTTGTTTTTATTAAGTTCCAGCATGACTTCTTGCTGCGGGTACGCCTTTTGTTTTTGTTTTCGAGTGTCTCCCTACTCCAGGGGTTGACACTATTTTTTTATCATCTGTGTCATACCATATAAAATTCCCACCAGAAGTGTTTTCTTTTGTTGGAGCAACCCATTGTATTTGAGGTGTATTACCTGTAGCAGCCCAGTCAATATAATAATCTCTTGGTCCAGATACTTCAGTAGTACCTTGTGGATCAGGATTCCATTCTGGAATGACTTCTGCATCATCATTAAACATGATTGGCATCCATGTTCTAGGATTTACATTCATTTCTCCAGGATTATATTTTAAACCAGCTACTCTAAAAGTAACAGGTGTAAACCTACTAGGCTCATAATTTGCATAAGCATTAGCTGTTGTATAGCCAACAGACATTGGATTTACTAAGTTAGCAGCCCATCTTACGTTTGGATTTTGTACTTCAAGAACATCTCCAACGCCTACTGTTGATTTATGCGGGCTATCTAAGAATCCTTGTTTATAATCTTCTAATGTGTAATTATCATTTAATGCCATCCTAGGTAATCCTGCTATTGCATGGTTAAATCCATTTACTACAGCATTAACTCCTCTAGCAAAACGATTACGCCCAACTCTTACATCTCTAGCTAAATCTTGTACTTTTTTACCAGTTTCAGGATTCCATCCATTATTAATATGACTATTAACTACATTATTTCCGAATAATTCGTCTAAGGCTTGTCTGTGTGCTGTGTAATCTAATGCATCTTGTCTTGTGTGATAAGCATACATTAAATCTCTAGCTTTATCAATATCTTCTAAGTCTGTAGGATTCATTGTTCTAAAGAGTATTTCTTTATGTGTAGGAGAAGTTATTACATAGTCTCCAGTATTCATATCTTCAAATACTCTATCTTTTAATCTTGGATCAATAGTTATTTCTCTATTATTATCTACTATAATTCTTGGATTTTTTATCCATCCTGAATATGTTTTATCTCCTTCACCAGTCTTTTTAGCATTTACTCTAACATTTACCGTAGGAAGTACTGTAGTGGCAGTATTAGATAAAATATCACCATATGTATCTGCTAACTCATCAGATATTTCACGTCCTTTAGTAAAATTGTACAATTTATGTAAAGGTTTAGCATCTTGTTTATTTACTACTACTGTTTGTCCTTTACTATTCTAACCAATATAATATCCTGGTGAGGTTCTATTTTTTATAGCTTCTGTTTGAAGATATTCCACAACAGGCATCTTTGTTTGATCGTAGTTAGCCCGCATAGTACGTGCTGCCCAATTAGGATGCGATGCTATATCAACCTCTGTTACAGGTGTCACCGTGGTATATACTTCTTGAGGTTCAAACTAAAGTGGAGTTACATATTCTGTTATTTTTAAAGTTCTAACAGGCTCTCCTTTTAATTGAGTACCGTAAGTTTTCCCTCTCCATTTAAATGTACTTAAACCTTTTTTTCTTGCTTCTTTAAATGCCTGCCCGAAGGACATTCCATTCTAAGCTACTTTAATTAACTATTTACTCATTTTTTCCAAATACTTGTTACGCTATCAACGCCTAATAATCCCATACAACTTAATAATAAAATATCTACCATTGTCGGAGCCTATATTGCATTTATAGTACAATAGATAAATGAACTTAAACATACAAACCAACCTAAAACTCCACATACTCTTTTACTAGAAATTCTACCTGAAAATCCAGATAGCATTTCTTTTAAAAATCTTTTAATCATACCCCAAACTATTTTCTATTACGTAAATACCATTCTTGATCTTTTTTATTTCCTAAGAACCAATCAGCTTCGAAATTTCTTCGTAATACTAAACCAGCCTATCTTTTACCGTTTCCTGCAGCAGTTGTGGCAAAGTTTCTCCAGTACTTAGAAATAGCTTCTTTATTATCCCAGTTTTCTAAAATATATTTTTTAAATGCTTTTGTTGCTCGTACTGTCCCACCAGAGGCAGATACTAAAGCATCTAACTAATCTTGAGTTACATTCTTATCTTTTAAAAGTTCTTTCCATTCCTTAGCTTGTTTATCATAATAGGCTTTAGCATTTTTCTCAGCCCATTCTTTAGAAACAGTTTCTCCTTCTTTAAATGCAACTGGTTTATTAAGCAAATTGCCTTTTTCATCTATATATTTATAAACCATGCCATAAGGTCCTGTTGTAAAAGATTCCACAAAAGACTTTTCTGTAGTTGCCTTTAATTTTCCATCAGATGTTTTATGGCTTCCTTCGTGTTTCAACAACTATTCAAACATATTATCAGAAATTCCATCTGAACTGTTTACTTCAACATTAGAATCTTGCATCTATTCTAATTTATCTTTATCAAACCAATGTTGACGTGTTTTATATTCTTTTTTCTTTTCTTGTAGATTAGAAAGTTTATCAGAATAGTTATAAGATGTTTCAGGTTTATATAATGTTGGAAGTTCATATTTACTTAAATATCCAGATGGGGTAAATACATCTATTGGAGAATATACTGTAAAATAATTATCAATATTTGCCATGTTTTCTTAATTTTAAAGTTTTTTTATCAACTTTTCCAGTATCATCCAAAACAGAAGTCCAACCATGAGTTGGATATTTTTTTATTAGCTTTGAACCTTTTTTATTTTTCAGAATACTTAATGTAGTATTAGAAAAGCTAAAAGGCTATACTTTTCTTTTATTCATTTCCTAATCTAGTAAAGTCTACGAACTTGGAAGTGAATTTGGTAAAGTAGTCTTTTCTCTAATATCTGTCTAAATAGAAGTTGGTAAAGAACTATAATTATTTTCAGGTTTTAAAGTATCAGAAAACCAGTTTCCTGTTTTCTGTGCTTCTTCAACTGTAGGAGGTGTTTCATTTCCTTTAGCTTCAGTTTTTCTATTTAGCGCGGATATTCCCTGTCCTAGAATAATACTTCCAGCTTTAGCAAAATTATCTCCTATAGATTTTCCTTTCTATAGTTCTTGCTCATGAAGCTATTTCCTTCTTTCTAATTTAGCAGATTCCTTATTTAGTTGATCAGAAAATGCCTTATTTTGATTACCAACAAACTAGAAATAATTATTCATACCACTTCCCATAGTAGTATCAATAGTTCCTCCATACTAATGCTTAAACTTCCTAGCATTTTCAGCAAAAGTTGCTCTCTTACGTATTTTAGGGTCTGGACTATTTTTACCTTTCTAAATACATTCTTGTGTAACTTTACCTCCACAATATTCAGTAAATTTACCTCTATTTTGTTTTTTAATATGTATTTTAGATCCTGTTTTATATAAAAATATTTTAGGAATTAATTTAAAATAATTTTTCATTATAAATTAAATTTATGTTAATAATAATTTGATTTATTGTAAATATATAATTATTATTGTAATAATCAAAACTATATGCAAATTATTTTTAAATAAAATATTATAAGTATAGATAAAAATTTTATATAGATTATTTAGTATTAATAAAATTAATTTTACAAACAGCATGACAGAAAATGTTAAGCTCATGGTGTAGTTGGTAATTGCAGGATTAGTAACTTTAATCGGATGTGGATTATTAATAGCAGGTTTTATTGTCCCTCCATTAGGTGTTATTGATAATTCGTTACTAATTGCATTTGGAGAAGCATGCTCATTTGTTGGAGCTTTATTAGGTATAGATTATACATACCGATATAAAATATATGCTTTTAAATCAACTCACAACGAGAAATAATATATTTATGTGTAAATAATGTTAATGTTAATGTAATATGGAATATGATAAAATAAACAACGGAGTATGTTTTAGAGAAAAAGATCATTCTTATTTTGAAGAAAATGATCCTAATTGTAAATATATATCTGTAACTACTTTAATTCACGGTTTCAGTCAGCCATTTGATGCGGAATTTAATAGTGCTATGAAAGCACTTGAACAGTTATTACCTTCTGACGTGTGGGCTGTTGAAAAAAAGTCGTTACGAGCGAGGAAAAAGTTTGATAAAAGTATACTATCTTTATATAATATTCCAGAAGTGGAATTTAATAAAGTACAACAAGGCATTTTAGATGCTTGGGAAGAAAACAAAAACAAAGCATGTGAACGAGGCACTGCGATGCACTTAGAAATAGAAAATTCCTTTTATAAAAAAGGAACAAACATAGACTTACAAAAATTTGGCGTAGGTGGCAAGTTCACATGCATTAAAGATTATTCAGATTTGGATTTGCCCTACGGCGTATATCCAGAATACTTGATATATTTCAAATCTAAGGATGGGTTGTTACGCCTAGCTGGGCAAATCGACTTAATCATTAAATCAGGTAATGAAATCACTATTGCGGATCATAAAGGGTTGCCTTTAGACACTCCAATAGCAACAGAATCTGGATTTAAGTTAATGAAAGATATAGAAATTGGAGATAAAGTTTTCGATAAAGATGGAAATTTATGTACAGTCAGATGTAAATCTGAAATACATCATAATCCTTGTTATAAGATAACTTTTGATAATTCAGAAGAAATTATAGCAGACAGTGATCATAGATGGGTAATTTCTTTTGCAAAAGTTGGTAAAAAAGGACATAAATATAAAGAACAGATTTTTACAACTGAAGAATTATGTGGTTATTTAGAATTTATTAATAAAAAACCAAAAAAACAGTCTACAGATATTCCTAAAATTTTAAATGTTAAACCTTTAAATTTAGAATATAAAAATTTACCAATTGATCCGTATATGCTTGGTTGTTGGTTAGGCGATGGTTATAAAGGTTGTGGTTTAATAACGCAACAAAAAGGATCTAAAGTTTGGGAAGAAATACAATCAAGAGGTTATAAATTAGGAAATAATGTTGTTCATGACCCAAATCGTGAAAATGTGGAAACTAGAACTGTAATAGGTCTTACGTCAAAATTAAAAAGTTTAAATTTGTTATTTAATAAACATATTCCAGAAGAATATTTAAGAGCTTCGTTTAAACAAAGATTAGATTTATTACGAGGATTAATGGATACGGATGGATATTATCATATTACTAGGCATAGATACGTTATGAATACTGACAGTGAATAGCAAGCTAAAGATCTTATAAAATTAGTTGCTACTCTTGGAATAAAGCCTACTATATTTGATGCTACTAATAAATGTAATGGAAAAGAATTTAAAGGTTGGAATGTGTGTTTTAATTCTATGGATATAAATCCTTTTTTAACTAGAAATCAAAATATCACTCCTCCAGCAATGGATAAGTGTTCATTTAGAATAATAAAATCTGTGGTTCCTTGTGAAACAGTTCCTACACAATGTATATCTGTAGATAGTCCATCTCATACTTACTGTTTTGGGTATTCTATGATTCCAACTCATAACAGTAATAAAAAAATAGACTTGAAGGGATTCTATGATTCATCTACTAAGTCTTCTCAGAAGATGCAATATCCTTTGAATAACTTAGATGACTGTAACTTTAATACTTATACTATGCAGTTATCTACTTATGCTTGGATGTTGCAAAAAGTTAATCCTGATTTTGTGATTAAAGATTTAATTATAAATCACTATGATCATAATGGTAATAATACATTATATCATTGTGAATATAGAAAGCATGACGTTGAAAGAATGTTAGCGTATTATAAGAAACAGATAATTAAGAAGAATCAACAAGAAAGAAGAAAACCTATTAGTTATGATTAATCCTATACATATAGCAGAAGGTGTTATAAATAGTTCACTGGGTATAAATAAAACTATGTCTGAACTTAGAATGGATATTTGTAAGAAATGTCCTATTTATTCACCAAAGATAGGTGGTATTTGTAATAGAAATTTATGGATAAATCCGAAGACAGATGATGTGAGTATTGAACCTAAATTGGGATATGTAAGAGGTTGTAATTGCAAGTTAAGTTTTAAAACAGCAGTTGCTTCTGAAGAATGTCCTGCTGGCAAATGGTAATATGTTTAATTTTAAAAATATGATAATATGGAAGAGAAAATTTATTTAAATTCAAATGAGAAGCTAGCTAGAAGTGTAACTGGATTAGAATCTGCTGCAAAGCATTTTGTAGTAAATGGAGAGTCTGCAGAGAAGACTTTCATTAGGGAAGCAAAGGAAAAATTTAATCAGAAAGTTGACGAATATATTGAGAAATTTGATAAATATTCAGAATTAGTCAATAATTGCCAAAAAGAATTAAGTAATGATTTGCAAAACTTACAAATGAAGCCTATTGGTAATTATGTTATTGTGAAACCTTATGCTCAAAATCCTTTTCAAAAAATTAAGAAAACTGATAGTGGTATTATTTTAGACCTTGGAGGTATGGCTCCTGTTGTTAAATCTAATGAAACAGGAGAATACGAAGAAGAAGAAGCATTTATAAAAACTGGTGTAATTATAGAAGTAGGCCCAGAATGTAAATATGCACAAGCTGGTGATACTATTTTCTGGACAAAAACTTCAGAAGTAATGATTCCTTTCTTCAAGCAAGGTCTTGTTTTAGTTAATGAAACTAGAATAATGGCAATCGTAAATAATGATTTGGATAAGCGTCCTTGTTACGCAAATAAATAAAAATTATAACTATGATAAACGAAGAAGATAAAATATATTTTGTTCCAGGAGATTTGTGTTAGATAAAACACGATCTCCCGAACAAACCTATAATGATGGTTGTTAGAAAAGAAACATCCATCTTTAAGAATAAAGAAGATTAGAATGGAATTTTAAAAGGCATTAGATGCCGTTGGTTTACTACTAATGGAGAACTTTAGGAAGCTGTATGGAATACTAAAGATCTTATTAAATTAAGTTAATTATGGCTTTAAGGGATAATAATGTAACTTCTACGGGACTTACTCCAGAGTAGTTATATGAAAAAGATAAAATTTTTCATGATGAAACTATTTATAATTAGCCTACTTCTACAACTCCTGTAACTAAAAGTGCAACACGACCTGTTGTATCTCCTAATTAGCAAAGTACAGATGAAACAGATTTTGATAAATCAACAAGAGCTGGTTTATCTAGAAAAGCTAGAAAATTATAGTTAATGGCTAATGGAATATCTAGGCGTGAAGCTAAAAATCAAGCTACTTTAGAAACAGTTAGGAAAATAGAAGCTTTAGGAGACAAAGCTTCTGAAGAGCAAAAGAGGTGGGCAGCCGCCAGAAGAAAATAGTATACTTTAGGAAGTGATGGTACATTAACTAGAAATAAAACTAATTTCTGGCATTATTTTGCTCCTATTTTAGGTGGTTTAGCTCTTGGTCCTACAGGTGCTGTAATGGGGGCTATGGTTGCTCCTGGTAAAAATAGGTATTCGGTATAGCCTTCTTGGGGTGGTGTTCCTTAGACAAAAACTGAAGTTCCTAGTAATGAAACATCAGCAACAACTCCTGATAAGCCTAAAGAAAATACTGTAGTCAAAACAGGTCAAGATAGTTTAGTCCCAAATAGTATACTTACTACTCTTACACCTCCAGTTGTTCCAAAATGGAATGAAACACGATGGGGAATGATTGCAAGTAAATATGGATTAAATAGTGAAGAAGCTGTAAAAGCTAGACAAAGATTTTTACAACGCGAGGGACTATACAGTGGACCAATTGATGGAAAATGGGGCCATGCATCTAGAGTAGCACATGAAGATTATAGAAAAAAGATTGATAACGCAAATTTGTCAAAATTAAATACTAATTTTGATCCTAATTTTTCTTCTAATCTTTCTTAGATAAGATTAGGATTCTATCATACTCCTGATTCTATTAATCAAATTACTAATACAAATAGATCGAATAATGCCCAAATTAAAAATAATAAAACAACTTGGAAAACAGTAACAAATATAAATTCGTAGTTTACAAATATACTAGATAATAACAAAAATGTTAAAGCAGTTAGAACTCCAGAAGGATATTTATTATATGATAACGGTCGTGCCAAAATAACTATAAATGGAAAGCCAACTATGGTAAATTATAAATATGAAGGATATGATATATTATATTAGGATCCTGTGACTAAATAGTGGAATAATGCTGCAAATATAAAAAAACATAAACAAGGAGGAACTATGACAAAACAACAAGATTCACAAGAAGAATTATTAACATATGCAACTTTAGGTTTAATTGGTTACGCTAATGCTAATTAGAAACCTATAGATTTTACAACTGCTATTAATCAAGTAATGAAATTAGCACAAACTAAGCCAGAAGCATTACAGGATATTGCTAGTAATGAAGAATTAGTAAAATCTGGTGTTCAAATTTTACAATAGCAAGAGCCAGAAGTGTTAGATATGATTTCTAAGCCAGGTGGTTTGACGAAAGTATTATCTCAAATGCAAAGTCAAGCTGTACAAGCTGCTAAACATGGTGCTAAATTGCAATATATTCAAAGACTTAAAGGTGTATGCCCTGAAGGCTATGAAATGACCTATATGAAGGCAGGTGGTAAAGTATGTCCAGTTTGTAAAAAGAAAGCTAAAAAAGCGCAAGAAGGTACTGTTATTAATGATAAAATACAATCAAAAAGAGTAGGTGGTTCTATTTCAGAAGTAATGAATTAGATTAAAATGGATCTTTTTAAACAAGGAGGTAATGTTAAGAAAGCTGAAGTAGGTACACAAATAGATAATAATAAAAGCATTAATAAGTCAAAACCTAAAAATAAAATAATATATACAGAGAAAGATAATAATGATGGAAGTGCTACATTTGAATTCAAAGATTCTACGGAATTAAACGATTATAAAAAACTTAGTAAAATGTTTAGGACAAATAAAAATAAAATGACTAAACAACAATGGGATAGACTTTTAGAGTTAAATACACGTATAAAAGGCTCCGATTATGATTAATAATTAAAGAATAATTATTAAAATGTTAATATGTTAATATGAATAATTTTTTTATATATAATAATTCATCTGGTACTGTTGAATTAAATGGTCCTGATATATTACTGATAAAAGAATTTGCTGCATTAATGGATAATGAAAGAAATAAATGTAAAGATGACCCTAAAGGTGAGTATAAATTACGTGCCTTTAGGGAATTTACATATATTTATTTAGCCATTCATTGGAATTCTCCTTATAAAGATTATCTCGAAAGAGACCGACACGAAGCAGCTTTAGAAGATGCTAGTATGACGGAGGAAGAATTTAATGATCCAACGTTTAGAGCAGCATGTAGAAAATTTAAATCTTTGCAAGAATCTCATAGAAGTATACGATTATTAAAAGCAGCAGAATGTGCTGTTGATAAACTAGTAGACTATTTTTTAAATATAGATATAGAAGAAAGAGATACTATGACTGGTAAACCTATATTTAAAGCTAAAGATGTTGAAGCTGAAATGACTACTTTAAATAAAGTACATGAAAGTTTAGTAATCTTAGAGAATCAAGTCAAGAAAGAGATAACAGAAACTACTTCTATTAGAGGTGGTGCAGAGGATGGATTTTTACCTAATTTTTAAATTTTATGGAAGAAATTAAAAAAAAGAGAGGAAGACCTCGAAAAACTCAGTTACCAGAAGAAATCTAGAAGTTAGTAGACGAAGTATAGAGAAAAGAAGAACAGGAGATAAAAGATGTTATTAAAGAGGTTAAAGAGCAACATAAAGGAGAATGGGACGTAAGGCTAGATGATCCTATTAATTTTTTTGATGCTAGTCTATCATATGAACTAACTGGCTATAAACCTATAAACAAAACATAGGGATTAGACTTTGACCCTAATTGGTTTACAGAAGCTCGCCGAACTAAACAGTAGACAGGTCATTACACATAGTATAGAAAAGGTACTAAAGCATATTCAGAATTTTGGACTGAAGAGTATAAAAGATGTATACACGGTATGACGTCTCATGGATATACAATAACTGGTGATAATTATTTCTTTTTAAATTATTATCAATTATTAAATGTAATGAATGTGGAAACAGCAGGTTCTGGACGTAATATGGGATTTCCTGTCTTTTCAGTTGCTCAATACGAATATTTCCATTACTTAGAACTCTGTAGACGTTTAAATTTAAATTCTTGCTTAATGAAAGCCCGTGGCTTAACATACCAGGCCAACTAATTAGTAATAATTAGATATTAAATTCCGGAAAATCGGTAAAGACTAAGGAGTTATCTATGTTAATACCGAGGAAAGTCAGTTAATCGCTGAATTCCGTAACGCATAGTAGGTGAACGTTAATGAGAGTAATAATCCTACCACGAGTCTGGAACATCCTAGTAAGGATGATGATATATGCTGAACTTATAAGAAATTATAAGAAGTAAAAGATAAAAAGCTTTTACGGTAACAAATTGTGGGTTTTAGTGAGATGAATGCAAGTTTAGCTGCACGTGTATACTCTGTAATTAGAGATAGTAGAACACTTATAGCCGCTAAAACAGCTGGTAAACTATCTGTAACAGTAGAAAAGACTTGGGGAGAATTATCTTTCCTGAATAACGATACAGATGGTGGTTTCTTTAAACTAAGACAAGTAGTTGACAAGAATGATGAAAAGAAAGCTTCTTATTATAAATATTTAAATGGTCAAAGAGTTGAAGATGGTTGGAAATCTTCTATTAGAACGATTGTTGCAGATTCTCCTGATAAATTAAGAGGTGAACGTGTAGAATTAATAATTTTAGAAGAGGCAGGTTCATGGGATGGGCTTTTAAAAGCCTACATACAGGCAGAATCATTAATTAATGTAGCTGGTAAGCAAATTGGAAGTATATTGTTTGGTGGTAGACAGTCGATAAAAATAAGTGCCACCAGAAATCGGGTAAAAACGGTGAACTCTGAGACGAGAATACCGTGCTAATGTATATAATAATATATATACACAGTGTAACGCGTAGATAGTGAAACTTGAAAAAGAATATAATCTATCCAAGAGTATCCGACACTTTAAGAATAAAGTGAAAATGTACGCTGGACTTATACAAATCAAAGTATAAGAAATGTGGATAAAAAGCCACATGATAACATAACGACGGGTGGTGATGATAGAGGTAGTGCTTTAATTGGATTACGAGATCTCTATTATGCTCCAAGGGAACACAATATACTACCTTTTAGACATAGATTTACTGCTGATGGTTCTGAAGTTCTTACAGGCTATTTTTTACCTGCGTATTCTTTATTATGGGAACAGGGTTATATGGATTCACGAGGTTGGTGTGATCCAGAAAAAGCTAGAGAATATTATTAGAAAAAACGTAATACCTTATCTTCTAATCCTAAAGCTTTAATAATCTACGCTGCAGAGCATTGTTTTACAAGCGAGGAAGCTTTCTCGCTTGAAGGAGATAATAAGTTTAATAAAGCAAATATAGCTGAACAATTAACTGCTATTCGTGCTTTAAAACAATGTCCTCCTATAGATACTGGTATATTTAGATTTAACTTTAAAGGTAATGTAAAAAAGGTATCCAGAGAGAACATAGCTGATGTTATTTGGAAAAAAGTAGAACAAGGCAAAATAAGAATATTAGAGCATCCTTTATGGACATTACAACCTTAGAAAGATCCAGAAACTGGAATAGTAAAAGAAAGAATAAAGATTACTAATCATCTATATGTTGCTGGTATTGACGGCATTGATATTGGCATGTCTGAAACATCTAGTTAGACTAGAGACCCTTCTGATTTCTGTATGGTTGTAAAGAAAAGAATTTATGGATTGTCAGATCCTGCTTATGTAGCTATTTATAAAGACAGACCTGATGATATTAGAGAAGCTTATGAAACGGCTATTGCCTTAGCTATGTATTATAATTGTGTAATTAATATTGAGGCCACACGTAGAGGTATGGTAACTTGGGCTAGAGATAGACATTTCATGAATTATTTTATGAAGCGTCCTAGTGCGACTTATAATGATATTACGAAAAGAAAAAATACAGAAATAGGAACTCCAGCTAATAGTTTAACAATAGATCATTAGACTGATTTAATTAGAGATTTTATAAATGACTATTATTATACTATATGGTTTGAAGACATGCTAGATGAGTTTAATAGATACACAGATGAGAATAAAGGTAAATTTGATATAGTTGCTGCTGTGGCAATGGCAGAATTAGCAGATGAAGAATTACAAGGTGTTGTTCCAAAAGTATCGCGGCAAGAAGAAGATGTCTTTGAAGATATAGGATATTACTATGATGAAAATGGATATAAGAGATTTGGTGTGATACCTAAGAGACAAACCTTTTAGACTAATTTTAAAAATTATACTGAGTCTAACTATGGATAGTTTAAAACAAGTGATCCTAGATATAATCAAGGAATGCTATGGTAAATGTTATATTGGTCCTTTAAGAATAAAGAGATTAAATGGTGGTTGGGATGTTTCTTTAGGATTTTAGAATGAAGAAAAGCCAATTCATATTGCTGCTTAGTTAGAATGGAATGACTTTTTAAAATATTTTAAAGAAGAGATTAGACATCGACATTTAGGTCATGATCATTTTTATACAGGATATATAAAATATCCTGAAGGTGAACCAATTCCAATTGATAGAACAGAGCATGCTAAAGTAGATTATTAAGGATTATAAAATAATATTAATAAATGACTAAGGAAGAGAAGTTAATAGAAAAAACTAATTCAGCAATTACTGAGCTTGTATATCCTAAATGGGAATTATAGAAAGCATATAATTATTATCACGGAAAGCGTGATGCTGAACAGTTTAGGTATATTGAAGAAAATTTCGGAATTGGTAATCCTACTAGTGTGGAATTTACTCCTTTAATTAAAAAACATGTAGATGCTTTAATAGGAGAATATTTAGGAACTCCTATTATTGCAAAAGTTTCATGTAAAGACACCTAGACAATTAGTAATATAAATAGAGATAAGTAGCTTAAAATAAATCAGGAAGTACATCGTTTTCTACAGAAAAAGTTAAAAAACTCAATATTGCAGTTTATAGATGGAAAGGATATAACTGATAAGTCTATAGACGAGCAAATAAATAAATTAGTTGAGGATATTAATACTAATTTTGTATCTGATTATGAAATAGCTGCATAGAATGTTATAGAATACATAATGTAGTCTAGAAGTACAGATATAAAAAGAAAACTAAGAGAATTAATATTAGATTTACTTGTTACAGGATATACTTTTTATAGAACAAAACCTTCTGTAAGCGGATCTAATGTTGATATAGAAGTATTAAGCCCATTAAATGTTTTCCCTGATAGGAATTTAGAATCTCCATATGTCAAAGATTCTTACAGAATTGTAGTAAGACATTGGATGACTTAGCAACAGATTAAAAATAAATATGGCAGAGAATTGTCTAAAGAAGATTTAAACACTATAGAAGAATAGTGGAGAGATGTAATGTCTGACTATTCTAGTTACTATGTAAGAAACATAGAGCATAATGGTGTTCCTGCGACAAATGGATTACTTGCTGGATAGGAAGTTGTTCCTGGGTATCCAACATCTAATCAATATACAAAATTTCATAAATTAATTCCTGTTTATGAAGTAGAGTGGATAGAAACAGATAAAAACTTCATTATGCAAAGATACGAAACTATTAGAATTGGTGAAGATATTTACATATTAAAAGGTAAAAATGAGAATGTATAGAGAACATAGGATAATCCTTCATATTGTAGTTTAAGTGTTAACGGAGTATACTTTGTAAATAGAACAACAGAACCTTTTTCCTTGGTTAATTCTTGCATACAACTCTAGGATAAGTATGACTTATTAAATTATTACAGAGATAATTTAATTGCAAATAGCGGAACAGTAGGTGACTGGATTGATGAATCTTTAATTCCGACAAATTTAGGTGTAAACTGGCCAGAAAGAATTTAGAAATGGTTAGCCTATAAAAAAGGCGGTATAGGATTATTAGATACTGCTTAGGAAGGTAGACTAGCAAGTGGTCAGGCTCCAATAAATACTATATTTAATGGATTTGATGATACAGTAAAAGTTCAAGCAATACAGGCAATACAGTTAGCTATTTAGAGTATAGAAGAAACTATGTCATCTATTACTGGAGTTTTCAGGGAGAGATTAAACGGAATAGAACAAAGAGATGCTGTTACAAATGTAAAATAGAGTGTAAATAATTCTTTTATTATAAGTAAACAGTATTTTTTGCAAATGGATTTAGTAACTAGTGAAATGCTATTAGATTCGTTAAATATTGCAAAAATTGTATACAAGAATGGTTTAAGCGGTACTATTATATTAGGTGAAAAATTTTAGAAAATATTTACTGCATTACCAGAACATTTTACCGTTAGTGACTGGGATATACATATTATTACTAGTACTGATGTGATGCAAGATCTTTAGACTATTAAGTCAATAGTTCCTGATTTTATAAGAAGTAATAGTATGTCTCCAGATATAATATTTGATGCTATTACTTCTAAAAGTCTATCTGAAGTTAAGTACAAAGTTAAAAAAGCAATTGCTAAACAAAGAGAAGAAAATAATCAATTGCAATAGTTATAGCAACAAGGAGAATAGTTACAACAGCAATTACAGGAAGCACAAAAACAATTGCAAGAAGCTTAGTAGTAGATTAAGCAATTAGATTCATAGAAAATGCAACTTGAGCAACAAAAGATTCAAATGTAGTACAAGATAGACTGGTATAATGCTCAAACTCAAAGAACATGGAAGGAAAAAGAAATGGAGAATGATGAGAAGCGTGTTAATTTAGAATTAGCTTAGTTGCATGATGGAAATCCATATAATGATGAAATAAGAGAAAGGTAATTAATAAGTCCATTTTACTTGTTAAAGTGGACTTATTTTTATAAATAAAAATCTTGATTTTAACATAAATTAATATTATTTTTAAACAAATGGTTAAAAATTTTTATTATGAAAGCAATATTTAAAATATTTAAACAAACTGATTGTAAATTGAAAATAATTGGGTTAGAATATTGGAAAGATTAGTATTCTGAATCTTTTAAATATACTGACTCAGCTACATTGAATCTTTTAGTAAAAATAGATTCTAAAGAAAATATGGCTTTATCAGGTGCGGCCATTTGTGAACATATAATTAAAGATGGTATGATACATGAAGATAAAACTATTATTCCTTTTAAAGGTGATGGTCTATATAAAGTAATTCATATTATTTTGCCAACTTACGAATGGTTTCTCGAGCAAGAAGATTTAAGCGAGTATACTAATATATATGTATATAAAGATGAGAAAATTTATAAAGTAATTAATGATGAACTTGAAGAATTAAGTTCATTAGATGAACTGATGGAATTAAATTTTACTGAACAAGTATTAGCTTATAAAGATGAAGTATTTGTGTTTAACATGTGTGGTATAAAAAAGTGTTTTTATAATATTGTTCGTACTATATTGAATAATCTTTGCACGGATAAATGTTCTAAACAAGATACTTTATATAGAGATTTAGTTTGGATGGCAATTAATTGTATTCAATACTGTATTGATTTGGGCAATTTTTACGAAGCACAACGTATATTAGAGAAAGTAACTACTTGTAATGGTATTTGTCATGAAGTTAATATAATGAATGTAGAAAATACGTCTTGTGGATGTCGTAAATAATATTTAAATAAAATATTATGAATGAAGTAATTTGTTTAAAAATTAAGACAATTAAAAAGTTTCTAGATTATATTTCTGCTTTAGAAGTAGGAAAGGAAGCATAGTATTTCGATATATTACATAATATATCTTTTATTGAAACTTATAATCCTTTAGATAAAAATGAGAGTATTTATGATCATCTTATTATGCATTAATAAATAAATATAATAATGGAGAAATTACCAATATTTGATGGATGTGATCGTCCTCTTAGACGTATTAAAAATGATAATATATTTGTAGTATTAACTCCAGAAGAAAAAAAATATATTCTTTCCCATTTAGAAAGTTCAGTTTCTAAAGAAGACTTAAATGAAGAAATAGAAAGAGCAAAAACGGCAGAACAAGCAAATGCTAATGCAATAGCTACAGAAACTAGAAGAGCTATCGAATAGGAAAATAATATTTCTTAGGAAGTTGATAATATAAATAAATTAATTCCAGAAGATACAGATGAAAATAATTTATTAGTTAATTTTAATTAGTTAAATTAGAAAATTCAAGATAATAAAGATACATTTAAAATAACTTACGGTTTAACTCCTTTTAGTGAAATTCTAACTGCTTAGAATAAAGGTTTAATCGTATATGGATATGAACCGAATAAAGGTAGTTTGTTCTTTTTATTTAAAAGAATTGACGACATTGCTTATTTTATATCATTTTCAGATATTGCAGAGTTTGGTTACTTTACTGTAGATAATAATGATAATTATTCTAATGTACGCTGGTACTCTTTTGAGGATATTCGTAATAAAACCGATAACATTAAAGATAATGAAACTTCAAGTGTAAACTATCCTTCAATTAAAGGTGTTGTTGATTATGTTGACGAAGGCCATGAAGTTATAGTCAATGCACTTTTAAATCTTGAAGAAAGAAAGCAAAATAATTTAACATTTGATGATGTTCCAACGGCAGATAGTGACAATCCTGTTAAATCTAAAGGTATTAAAAAAGAATTAAATACATTAGATAAATCTATACAAGATATAAACAACGTTATTCCCAGTGGTACCTCATCAAATAATAAATTAATCAATGAAAGTCAAAAAGGAGCTGCGAATGGTATTGCAAGTTTAGGTCCGAATGGAAAAGTATTGGGTGAACAATTAAATTTCACATTCAGAGGAAGAATAAATGCATC
>AUXO014224219.1_pt1 | contig 36150 bp, 54 predicted proteins | sample 768731 | NCBI WGS metagenome assembly AUXO01 (sample SAMN02715735, study PRJNA202380) | gut metagenome | biome: sheep rumen | host: Ovis aries | place: New Zealand: Palmerston North | reverse complement strand
AACATCGGCAATGTATTTTTCCTTGTTCTTAACTCTGCCGCTTTTAATTGCTTTTTTAACTCTATCTTGGTAAATCTTGTCAAGGTTGGTTAATCGGTTAATAAGAAGTCTTTTACGATGTTGAGCTTGTCTTAATAAAGCACTATCTATCTTCTTGCTAATGTGGGAAATGGCATTGCTACCACTCCCACAATAGAAGAATGAACTTCCTTGTTTGCTACCGATTTTGACTTTAACACCATTGATAACACCAGTCATTACAACTTGTTTCTTGCCACCAAGATATTTCATTAAGAGTGGATCGCTTTCAATAACCTTGATTATTTCATCGGCTTTCTCAAAGTCTTTTAAGAGAGTGCCATCCTTTTTGAAGATTTGTGGGTTCTCTAACTTAAATTGTTCCATTTCGTTTGAGAAGTAGGCATCTACATAACTACCGACCAATAAGGTTTTTGATTTTTCTTCAACATATTCGCCTTTTGCTTTTGCAAGCCCATGAACCTCACATTCATCAAAATCTTTGAATTGAGATACGGACATGTATTCCATATTCATTTCTGTTGAGAAATAGTTTTCATTTGTTAATTTTTCCATTGTTATTTGCCCCCTAATACTTTAAGCAATTGTTGACCTTGTTTTTCGGTAAGTTCACCAACACTTTGACAGCCAAATGTGTCTTTCATGTATTTTCTAAACTTTTCAAATCTTTCGGCACTAAAATGTCCTGTAAGTTCTTGAACCTTTTGTTTAGTTTCTTCGCTAATAGCACTTTCTTCAAGGAAACTATCGCCAATGCCTTTTGTGGCTTCTTCTAGCACATCTGGTTTCTTTGGTGCTGGTGCGGTTGAGTTATTGATTCTTCTACCGTTTTCCCATTGATAGACAACTGTTTTGCCCCAGTCGGTTGTGATAGTGATTTTAGAAATGCGACCATTTTTGTCATATTCAAGTTCGCTAACATCAAGGAATAATGGGTTGCTTTTGTCGCTTGCTCTCGCTTTAAGATTATCTGGTAATCTCATTTTTGGTCCGTAATATAGACATCTACCAATGCCCCAAGCAAAGCCTGCTCTCTTGAAACTATCACTTGCTTCGGCTTTAACTTTTTCCATTGTGTAATCATCATCGCCAGCATCATCTTTCCAAACCCAAATAGGTTCTTTGTTTGGTTCATCATAGTTGATATTGATACCAACAGAACAAATCATTGTGTTCTTAACTTGATAGAACTTTTTTTGCCAGTTGCCTTGACCGACTGTTTCATCTAAAACTTCGGCATCAACTCTTGCGGTTTTATAGAGTAATAGCGAACCACCGCCACCAACTCTAACTTCAACTTCATCTTTTGTAAGATTTCTAAACTTAATTTCTTTCATAATTATTCTTCTCTCCTAACTTTTGGTTCTTTGGTAGTTCTAAACACTAATTGTTCATCGGTGTTGTCATCAACGAATATTGCCATAAGTTCAATATCGCCTAAATTGCAGTCTAATGATCCACCTTTGAAATAAAGTGATAAACCAGTTTTTGTGATTTCAAGACTGTCTAACTCTACTTTCACATAATCATTGTTTTTAAGTGTCAATGCCACTTTTAATTTTGTTTTGTTTTCCATTTTAATCTCCTTTTAATCAATATATATCATTGCGCCAAGTTCACACTTTATGCCTAATCGCTTTGATATTTCATCGCACTGTCTTTGTGCTTCTTCTTTGTTGTGGACATAGATAAGGTCAACCATATTCAAATGTCCTTGTTCATCGTAATATCTAATATCTACTTCAAACATCACTACTCCTTTCTTTGTTGTTATCTTTTAATAAAGAGTTCCAACAACTTCATAGATAACTTCATCTCTATCGTTTTCATAAACATCATAGATTAAGTCATCATCACAAATGGTATCAACATAATACCAAGTTTCTCCGTTAATCTTTTTAGACATCTTTTGTTCCTTTCTGTTGAGTTCGTATCTCAACTTATCTAACACTATTATAATTGAATTGATTTTATATTGCAATAACAAATTTAATAGCCCCCTACTAACCGCCTTTCAAACCCTTGATTTTAGAATAAAAGGTTGTGAGATTTTAATATTCGGTAGTGTCCAGAAATGCACTTTGGAAAATATGGGACACAAGGGGGTGGATATGTCTAACTCGGTGTTCGGCTTTTTGTCCACTATGTTTGGCGTATCGGTTTAGGGTTTGGGGTGGGGTTTTTGTGGTGGATCGTGTCCACTCTTCCCCAATTCCTACCCCTATTTTATAAAGATGAACACACATACGAAACGAAAACAAAAAAACAAAATAATTATTTATTATTGCAATACTAAAAAAAGAGAGTTAATATATTATCGTGAAAAGGGGCAAGCCCCCAAAGGAGAAAAACATGGACAAAACAAACAAAGCGCCAAAGATGGCGAAGAATTACGACAACTACACAGCGATTAAAGCTCAATTTAAGGCACAAAATAGAAAAGAATTAAGAGAGATGATCGCAGATATTCGCACTCACTGGGAATCGTATAAAAATAGTTGGAGATATAGAGAAACACTAACCCAACGACAAAAGACAAAACCAGAAACCGAGCAAAGAAAAATTTTAATTGAAAAGTTAACAAAAGAAAAAGACAAGATTTTATTTGATTTCTTCCAACATTGCGACACCATCGCAAAAGCAGAAGCACCAAAATATATAAGAATCTCTATTGACTGGGTTAATTCTTCCGTTTGGGGAAAGAACCCACACGCGGAAGTATGGACAGAGGACGGATATTTTACAGGTCGCGCCTCTGGTTGTGGCTATGACAAATTAAGCGCAGCAGTAGCGGAAGCTCTTAATAAATCAAATTCAATTTTGAAATTATTATATAACAAGTATGAGCAAGCACTACGCAAAGACAAAAAAGCAAATAAGCGCGAAGCCTTGGGTTATGGTTCAGGGTATAGCAAGCCATATTTTGAGGGGGGCGTTGGTTATTCATCATTTCAACATATATTTAATAATTTAGGTGCAACCGTCAACACATGGCAAAGCGGGCGCTCTTATGACTGCATGGAAATTAGATTTTAAGGAGATAATGAACCAATGAAAACCACCGAAAAAAAGACGGAATCTATTACAATTAGAATCACAAAAGAAACCGCCGAAAAAATAAGATTTAACGCCGAACAAGAACGCCGAAAGACTGCCGAGCTTGTCGCTCTCTGGGTTGAAGATGTCGCAGAGGCGGAAACCTTGAAAAAAGTGGATCAAGGCACAAACTACACTAAACCACATTACAACCGTTAAGAAAGGAGAACCACGAAAGAACCGAAAAAAGATAAATAATAAGTCATAAGTTAAACCCTGCCGCCGTTGGTGGGGTTTTTCTTTTGCTTTTCTTCTGGTGCTTTCTTTCTTATATCCTTTCTCTTTGTGTTTTTCTCTTTGTAATTCTTCCAAAGGAAAAACTAAACCAAATTAAACTAAATTAAACCAAACTAAACTAAAATAAATTAAATCGGTATAGATGAAAAACCGAACAAGACCAGAACAAAACCGCCCAAATAAAGACGGTTTTTTTTATATAGTGGTTAAATGGATCAATTAAATATTTTTGTATTTGTTCATTGTTTAGCTTAACTCTTGGACTTATTCCAACAATTAAAAGAATCATCCAACAGTTAAAAAGGAAAGTAATTTCTTTAAGTGATAATAATTAGACAGCATAACCAAAGAAAGAAACCTACACAAAGAGAAGAAACAACGAAATAAGGCAATAGAGCAACGAAAACAACAAGCAAAGTAATTTATATTATGTATTTGTGTATCGTGTCTGTATGTGTCTATTATGTGCGTTAAAATTGATTTATATATATTTTTACTTTGTTTCAAATGTGAATAGGAGATATAAAAGGGATAATCTTTTCAATTATTATGTTAACTAACTCATATATTTTATGTGATATAGTCAATACTTTTTTGTATGTGTCAAGTATTTTTACTTTACAGGGGTAGAGGGTATCAAGTAAGGAAGAGAGGAGATATAGATACCCAACCCCCTTTTACTACGCATAGAATTTTTAGAATTTTCAAAATCTAAATTTAGGTAAGTTAAGTTATGTGCAACTCTAATATTATGTTATGTTCTTATTCCGCTTATATATGGCGGTAGTGTTCACTCTATTATGAATTGTATAACTGCTTAAAAGTCAAGTGGTTGGAATTATTTTAGTGAATTATTTATATCGGTATGGTATAATATGTATATAATTAAAGGAGAACTACATATGATAGAAGAATGGAGAGATGTAAAAGGATACGAAGGTTTTTATCAAGTTTCTAATCTTGGAAGAATAAGAAGCATTTTTAGAGAAGGAACAAAAGGTGGCATAATTCAGCAGTTTGTCATTAACCACTATATGAAAGTCCATCTATTCAAATATGGTGTTGGCAAGTTTATTTATACCCATAGACTTGTTGCACTTGCTTTCATACCTAACCCAGAGAACAAACCTCAAATAAATCACAAAAACGGTAAAAAACACGATAATAGGGTTGTCAATTTAGAGTGGGCAACTGCCAGTGAAAATCTACAACACGCCATAGACACAGGTTTGAGAAAGTTTAGAAGAGTTGGACAATACAAAAATGGTGTTTTGATAAAAGAATATAAAAACTGCCTACAAGCATCTAAACACACAAAGATAAAATACCCTAACATTTGGTATGTATTGAACGGAAAACATAAAACTGCTGGTGGTTTTGAGTGGAGATATTTGGACTAATTTTACTCTTTTTGTAAATAATGGTTGTATATATTTTACATAGGTTGTAAATTATTAGTAGGGAGATTAACCATAATGACTGATTTGTTAAAAAAGAGAGATACTAAATACGCTATTGTGTTTATATGGTTATTAGTGTCGCTTTTTTTATTGGTATATATCGGTATTTATGCAGTTGATTATTTAAGAATAGGTATTGTGTATATGCTTCATGTAGGGGCAATAAGCACATATCTAATGAAAAGGTGGTTGAGAAATGAAAAAGAAGTTTGTGAACATTGAAGGAGATTTCCTATTAGAAGAGTTTGATACAGCACAATGTCATATCAAAATATTTTGGGTAGGGTTTGCCTATAATAATGAAGATATTTATTGCTTGGTATCAAAGCATAACCTTAATGGTAAGGAAATTACAAGATTTGGTAATAAGACACAAATATTAGGTATGAAAAGAAGTTATTATTACAAAAACTTGGTAAAACATTGTGAGTGGTAGGAAATATGAAAAGGAAATTGAAACGATCCGTAATTAAAAGACTGATGAAAAGGAGAAAGAAGAATAATGGAAAACAATAAGTTAAAAGAAAAGATTTTGATTAGAAAATTAAAACGCGAATATGGTATTCGTGTTAAAAAGGTAAGTATTAAGGGAACTCTCCACTATTACGGAGATGATTATTATGTTCCTTATGTTATTGGTTGTGCAAGTGCTGGTTGTATTGTTGATTTATACAACGGAAAAGTCTATAAGAGTGTGGAACACATTTTGGAAGATGTTAAAGAAAAGAAAAAGGCATCTGCATTTCTAAAAACAAATAGCCAACGAAAATAGGAGATTTTAGGATAATGACACAAAAAGAATTGGTTAAACAAGCAAAGAAGAACATTAGGGAAAGAAATAGAGAATATAGAATAGATATGTTCAATTTTCTTGAACTATGGCAAAGCATTAGTTTCCTACTAATTGGCATACTTGTTGTTGGTGTTATTGGTGCTTCAACATATTCACTTATTTTTCATATAGATATGGTTCAAGGAACTTGGGAATATCCTTATGGAATGACCGAAATTGTTTGGACAGGCATTGGTGCATTGCCTATCGTTATAATGCTTGGACTACTCGTATTCTTACTTATTGGTCTTGCAATTTATTGTGCTGTTAGCACTATTGCCGAACACCGATTAGACAAAAAGAGAGAATTAGAAGAAGAAATCTCTAAATTAAGTAAGGAGAAAAGTAATGAATAAGTATTGTTTTGTAAATTTGTTAAAACTATGGGCATTTTTGTTGCTTTTAGTGTTTACTGTTGTGCTATTTGTAGCAACTACACTTGGAGTTGTGGTTGCGGCTGTTGTTCTTGGACTTTTTGTTAACCCAAATTGGGGATGGTTAGCAATTTCACTAATATTCACTCTTTCATTTTGGATAGCGTTTTATGAAATATACATAGATGGGGTGGTAGGATGAAAGTAAGTAGAATTGTCTTAATGGTTATCAATGTAATCTTCTTACTTATCGCAGTGATAGGCATAGGACTTATATTAGGTGGAAATGTCCACTCTAACCAAGTTCAAGTGAGTATTGGAATTATCTTAATGATGGTGTCATTAATCACTTTAATTCAATTTTTGGTGTTTATAGTTATGTTTGGATAAAAGGAGTGAAAATATGTTAAGAAAAACAACTGATTTAGAAAAGAAACTGCTTAATAAGGGTTTCAAACTTGTCTTTAAGACTTACAAGGACACAAAATCTTCTAAAAGGATAGAAAGTTATGCCTACAAAGGAGAAGTTAACAACTATGAGTGTTTTATCTACCTTAATAGCAAGAGAAATGAAGTTAAAAACTTTGTAATCGCAAATAAGGGTAGTTCAAACCTTGTTAGTAGAGATGAACTCTATGATTTGGAAATGACTTTCCATGTTTTAGAAGATATTTGCTATGGAGAAAAACCTATTCTAACCGAAGATAAAGGTGTAGAACTTCCATTAGATATTGATAATGAAGAACCTATTACCGAAGAAGAAGTTGAGAATGACACCTATGAGAGTTGATTTAGTTATTAAGGGAGAACCAATGGGCAAACAAAGACCTTATGCTACCACAAAAAATGGATACACAAGGACTTTTACCCCAGAGAAAACACTAAATTACGAAGCTCTTGTTAGACACGAATATCAAAATAAATATAATGAAATGGTGTTTAAGCAAGGCGATCAACTTATAGCACATATTGTTGCTTATTTTCCAATTCCTAAATCTCAATATGCTTATCACAAAAAAACAAACACTACCGATTTAACTAAAACTGGTCTTGATATGAAATGTGGAAAAGTCCGTCCTATTAAAAAACCAGACTGTGACAATATTGCGAAGATTTGTTTAGATTCTCTTAACGGAGTTGCATATCCTGATGATAGTCAATTTGTCAGTTTGCTTGTTGTAAAGTATTATAGTGAAGAACCGAAAGTAATAATCACTATTTGGACTAATGATGGCAATGAATGTTGCTGTGGGGGTTAATATGAGAGTAGAACATAAAAAATATTACTACTTTGATGAAGAAGAAAAGGGCAGGTTCACTGATTTCTTACGAGAAAATAGTATCAAAATGAATGATTTTGCTGCTAATTGTAGAATTAGTCCAACACTATTAACTCTTATTGTAAAAGGGGAAAGAACTATCACTGAAACCACGATTAAGAAGTTTGCAGAAAATGGTTTTGAGATAAAGATAGACAACTAATTGAACAAAAATATGGGACTTGATATAATGTAGGAGTTAATGGTTAATCTCCTAAATTGTGTCAACCATAACACTGGTGTTGTGTCTATCATAGGCATAGCACCTTTTTATTAACAAACATTATGTATTTGCTATAATTATGTATGGAGATTACTTATGGCACGAACTAAAAGTGATTTGAAAAAAGAACTAAATAAAATAACTGATACTGTTAACATTGACCTTGTTAATCAAGTGATACAAATGAGTGGAGAGCTTGAAAACTTTAAGTTGGATAAACGAGTTCTTACAAATATTGCGAAATGGGCTTTGGATGGCAAATCTCAATTTGAAATTGCACAAAACCTTGAACTATCCAAGAACGAATGGGGTTATCTCTGTAAGGTTTGTCCTGCTATTCTTTTGGTTATGCAACATAGTAAAGCATATGCCGATTTAGTTGTCGCAGGAACTTTATATCAAACCGCTATTGGTGGACACACTATCCATAAAAAAATGCCTATCAAAATCAAGGAATATGATGATGGTAGAGTAATTGGAGAACATATTGAATATGCCGAGTGGGATGAAGTGCAACCTGCTAACCCATTCTTGCTTAAATATCTTGCCGAGAATAAGTTGAGTGAACAATTTGGCAAAGTTAAAACCGACAACTCAAAAGAACATAGGGAAGTTGTTGACATAATGACCGAAGAAGAATTAAAAGTCATTGAAAAGTTAGACAAGGATAATAACAATGGTTAACCGTAGTGAACTTATAAAACAAGATAAAAAGAGAAAGTCTTATAAAAAAGATAAGTCTGTTTTACCTATGGAACACGAAATTGAACAAAAACTCAATGCAGTTAAGTATTATGAGGGTTTAAGTGATGCTGAAAAGTTAGAGTTCAAAGAAGAAATCAAAAAGAAAAAGTTAAGAGAAGATTATGGTAGTTATGTCCAATATATCTTTGGAGATGTCTATAAAATGACTAACTTTCACAGAAAACTATGTGGAATTATCCAAAGTTGTGTAAAAAGGGCAGAAAATGGAGAGCAAGTAAGATTGTTGTTATCAACACCGCCACAGGTTGGAAAGAGCTTAACCTTAACTGAAACATTACCAAGTTGGTTTATTGGAAGAAACCCTGATTTATCCGTTATTCTTACTGCTTATAACGCAGATATTGCTGAAAAGTTTGGAGATAGAAATAGACAAAAGATTAAAGATTTTGGAAAAGATATTTTTGGTGTCCAAATTAGTGAAAGCCAAGATAACAAAACATTATTCCAAATTAAGGGGCATCAAGGACAAGTATTCTCTACTGGTATTCTTGGTGGTTTAACTTCTAACCCAGCAGCACTATGTATTGTAGATGATCCATTCAAAAATGGAGAAGAAGCAAGTAATCAAAGTATTAGGGATAGTGTATTTCGTGTTTACCAAGACAGTATTGAAACTCGTTTAAGAAAACTTGGCTGTTTACTCATTATCATTCACACTCGTTGGCACGAAGATGACTTAATTGGTAGATTAGCAAAAGAAAGTGGATATATTTATGTTAACTTCCCAGCAGTTTGGGAAAAGGGAGAAGATAAAATACTTCATAGAAAAGTTGGAGAAACCCTTTGCCCTGAACTCGGTATGTCAGTTGAGTGGGCAGAAAGACAAAAGAGAATATCTGGAAGTAGAGTGTGGAATGCACTTTATCAAGGAAAACCTTTTGTGGATGGTGGAAACATTATTAAAAGAGAAAATATCAAGTTCTATAATAAACAAAGTATACCAACACAATTTGATGAAATTACATTAAGTTGTGACTTATCTTTTGGTGGCGTTAAAAAGGAGAACGATCCTAACTGTGGTGTTGTTTGGGGTAGGCAAGGTGGAAATCATTATCTTTTAAGTAGGTTTAATAAAAAATGTGGTTTCCAAGAAACGATTAGTTTAATAAAATTATTATGTGCCGAATACCCAACTATGAGAAAAAAACTCATAGAAGCAAAAGCAAATGGCAAGGCAACAATAGAAATGCTTTCCCAACAAGTAAGCGGGGTTGTGGGTTTTGACCCAAAAGGTGCAAGTAAAGAACAAAGATTCCAACTTGTAGCCCCCTACTTTGAAAGTGGAAATGTATATCTTCCTGATGAAAGCATTGACAAAAGTATTGAAGAAGTTGTAGAACAACTATTAAAGTTTCCAAATGTGGCACACGATGAATATGTTGATACAACAAGTCAATATTTGTTAGACTATTCATATAAGCACGATGGCGGAAGAATCAACACCGATGAAAAATATGTTGAAATAGGTAGTGCATTTAGAGGTATAAGAATATGATTCAACTTGAAATTGATAAAAGTAAATTAGATGACATTAATTATGTTCAAGCATTAGTTAATGGAATAATGATACAAAAGTTAATTGAGGGTGTCGGTGTAAAATATGACAAATGTTTTAATTTTTACGATGGCAAAGAACCACAAACTACCTTTGAAGACAATTACGATTACCAATGTAAAGTTGTTAACATTACTAAACCACTTGTAGATATTGCTACAAAAACATTTATTGGCGAAATTCCAGATATTATTACTTCTGGTAAGAAAGAAGAAAAAGACAAAATTAGTGTTTTTAACCAAAAGCTATACAACAGCCAATTTGAAAATGCTATTTACGAAACTTGCCATTATTCTTCAAAATGTGGAACAGCATTTTTTGCTTTATACAACAAAGAGGGTGACACTTTCCCAAGATTTAGAGAATTAAACCCAAGATTCGCTGATTGTGTTTATGACTGCACATTAGCAAAAGAACCTGTGCTGTCTTATTACATTGTGCAAATGAATGAATCGGTGTCACCATCCAATATTGCTCTTTCAAAATATGTTATCTATGTTTATACAAAGAAAAGAATATATGCGTTTGAAAGTCCAACCACATACACTTCACAAACCACCACTCCAGATGCAAGTAAAAATATGATTGTAAAACCATATTTTGCGTGGGAGCAAAGCGACAAAAACAAATTATCATATATTGAACATGGTTATAGTGATATTCCAATTGTTGAGTTCCCAAATAATGCAGAATATATTGGCGATGCCGAATGTGTTTTTGACTTAATAGCTCTTTACAATGAAGTCATCAATAACAGATGCAAGAACTTATATGATGTCGTTAACTATATTTTATTCCTTAAAAATGTAAGACTTGGCAATGAAGAAGAAACCAAAAAAGTTATTAGTCTATTAAAAGAACACCATATTTTGCCAAGTGAGGGTGAAAATGTTGATGCGAAGTTCTTATCAAACCCATTAGACCAAGAACAATTACAAGTTCTCGCTGACAACATTATGGACTTAATCCACTATATTAGTAGAGTTCCAGACCTATCTGGTATTGATTTCTCACAAAATGCAAGTGATCCAATTATAAAAATTAAGACTAAACCATTGCTTGACCTTTGTAGTGATAAGGAAAAGAAATGCACTGAACCATACCGTAGAGTTCTTAAACTCGTTCTTGACTGGTGCAAAGTTAATTCACCAGACTATAATGACTTTAATTTTGATTTAGAAAAAACAAGACTTGTTTACACTCATTCACTACCAAGCAACGATAATGATATGATTACCGCCATTACCAATTTGGCAAACGCAAGAATGGCAAACCCAGAAATCTTACTCCAAAACTTAACATTTATTCCAAGTGTCCACGAATATATTAAAGGTATGAATAAGTGGAATGATGAAGTTGACAAGAGAAAAGAAAAACTGAATAATAAAAATATAAAGGCGAATGAAACGAACCTTGAAAGGCAAAACCAAATTCCTTTAACAAAAGACCAAATGGATAACAAATCTAACTTTGATAAAGGTAATGCCAACACTTTAAGTGAAAATAAGGTAGAATAATCTACCCCAAAATATAGTTGCCTACTGACTATGATAGTAGTGGTCGCAAGACAAACAAATGTGACCCTAACACACAATTTAGGAGAAAGAAGGTATTTACATGCCAGACAAAATTGAATTAACCGAAGAAGAATTACAAGCAAAAATTACGGAAGCGGTTAAAAAAGCAACTGATGAAGTATCTGCCAAACTTGTAAAAGAGCATAATGAACAAATGGCTCAACAACGCATTAAAGCGAAAGAAGAACAAGATAAAGCAGTTAAAAAAGCAGTTGATGAAGTAAACCTTTCTGCCGAAGAAAAGGCAAAAAAGGAAATTGAAGAGCAACGAAAAGCCGAACAAGCAGAACTTGAACAATTAAGATTTGAAAAGAAAGTCAATGATCGTTCCAAGAAACTTGCCGAACAAGGTTTGCCAGAGTTCTTCAAAAACGACACAAGATTACTTAATGCCGAAGAAGAAAAGGTTGATGAAGTAATCAAAACAATTAAGGATGAATATACAAAAGTTCTTCCTAAAGGTGCTACTGTTAGCACTAATGTCAACGGTGGTGCTACCCCACCACAAGGTGACAAGTTTGCCTCTTTTAGAAAAGAGGGTATTGCTAAATAGAAAGGATAAAAAATTATGCCAAACTCAATTGAAAACGCAATTGAATATGTTAACAATCAACAAGAAGTGTTGAGAATGTTTAACACCTATTTACTTTGTGCTGACCTTATGAAAAGAGGTATTGAACACAAAGGCAAAACCGTTGCTTACGATTCTCTCTCATTTGCTGACTATGTTATGGGAAGTTATAACCGTAGAAACGGTCTTGACAAGAAAGACTTTGTCTTTGAAAGAAAAAATCGTGAACTTACACAAGACAGAGGTGATAGTCTTGATTTAGACATCGCCGACCAAAATGAAGCACAAATCGCTGGTGGCATCGCCAGAGTTTACAACTTCTACCAAATTAGAGTTGCTATTCCAACAATGGATGGCTATGCGTTTGAAAAATTAGCAGGCGCTGGAAATGGTGTCGCTGTTTCCGCTCATGGCACTATTAGTGCTTCTAACATTATTGGTGCTCTAAATGCAGACTTTGCCAAACTTGGAAACAAGAGAGTTAAGACTGCAGAGTGCTTACTCTACATCACTTCTTCTATGAGAGCAATTCTTGATGAAGCTGCTTTTGGTAGAGGTGTGTTAACCGTTGGTGTTTGGAAAGGCAACGGAAACTGGGATGGTGATTTGCAAACTACTTCAACTCTTTACAAGGGTGCAAAAATCGTTGAAGTTCCAGATGAATACCTTAAAGGTGCTGCTTGGGTTATCGTTCACCCATTAGCATTTGATGTCATCCCTGTTCTTGACATCGTTGAGTTCCACGACAGAATCCCTGGCAAACCAGGTATGTCACAAGTTGATGTTCGTGAATACTTTGATGCTTGGACACAACCAAATGGTGAAGATGGTATTGTCGTTGGTCTTGAAACACCAAGAAAACCAGTCTTACCAGCAGACGCTTCCTTTGCAACTACATTAGTTGTCAAGGCAACTGGCATTGAAACTGGCGCAAGTGTTTACTACACCGATAATGGAGACACACCAACTTCTGCATCTACCGCCTATAATGCCGAATCTGGTATTACACTCTCTGCAACCAAAACCATTAAAATGATTCAAATTGTTAATGGAAAATCAAGTGAAGTTGCAAGTGGAACTTACACCAAGTCCTAATCTTGGTTAACTAAAAAACACTAAAGGCAAGTCTTTGGACTTGTCTTTTTTTATATTTACTCATTGATTATTTATTGTATAATAAAGAATATGAGGTGCTTGTATGAAAAAAGAATACATAATCACGAATGAAGAAATGACCGAAAAAGGTTTAGACTTAAATGAGTATGCACTTGATGGCACAAAAGTTCCTGCTATTATAAATCGTGGGTTAGACATTAGTGTCACTCGTTGTTGTTTCCTTAATGATGACTTTAAGGGAGAAAAAAGTGTTGAAGAAGCATTAGACAAAGACACAAGCAAAGTTGATACCTTTAAGAAACTACAATACAACATTATCTACAATTTAGTATTTACTGCCACTGATGATCCAGTTGACATTTACATTGACACTATTATTGTCCACGAACTTGGTTGGGGCAAAATCAATGGTTTCCAAAAAGGAATTTATTATAAAAATTATTAGGGGGTTTCTATATGTCATTCAAAACACCGTTATTATGCGATAGAAGAACCTATGACAAGAGGGGGAAATGGAAATCTCCTAATAATGATATTGCCGAAAATGTATTCTATTTTGTTAAAGAGCCATTAACTCTTGTTCCAAAGTATGACAGATATGGTAGAGAAGAAATGACACCTACTATCACTATTGTTGTCTTTGGTGGCAAACAAATTATCAAGGAAGATGAAATCACACTTGAAACAGGGGAAAAGTTTAGAGTTAGTAGCATTACTATTAACTATGCGGAACACAATATCCTTGTTAAAGATTTATTAAAACCACGAATTGAAAGTATGGAACTCGTGTTAGAATAGGAGAACTTATGGAGTTCACATTGAGCAATTTTGCTGAAAGATTAGCACAACTTATTCATTCTTCAAAGCTCATTCCTGATATGGGTAGTTTTTATACGAATAAGTATGGCTATACTCAAAGTGATGCAAGTAAACACTCCAAAAGACCACAACCACGAGATTTAAGAAGTCAAATTAGCAATTCAATAACCAGTTCGTTTGTAATGGGAGAAAACTTTGCAACATTTGATATTGGCAATGAACAAATGGAAAAGAACTTCCCTTATTACCATATCTTGCAAGAAGCACCAACTATCCGTAAAGCATATAAAAGCACAGTAAAAACAAGGGGTAGTGAATATGGTAAATCTGCAAAAGAAATTGATTATGAAAGAGTGCATTGGAACGGAAAGACCTTTACCAAAGAATATGCAAAGAATGTTCGTGGTAGTAGAGTGAACCTATCAAAAACTCAAATGCACCTTGACGGACAATTTATTAATGAAGGTTCAATTCAATATCTCAATATGCACTACAAATATCTTGATAGAATTGCTGATGAAGTCGCAAATGCACTTGCCAGTGAGTTCAACCTTAAAATAGGAAGAAAGCAAGACACTGGTTTGATAGAAGAGTTTGCAATGCAAGAAGGAATGACTGTTGAAAATGTTTTAGCAGCATTTGAAAGTTTTATGTAAGGAGAACACTATGGCACAAAAGAACTTCCCAATAGATTTTGTTAGACAAATCATTATTAGAACATTACTTGAACAACATGAAGCACAACCAAGCAAATACTTTGGTGGCGATAATGAAGTCAGTTTGTTTTCCTTTTACGAACAACTACAAAAAGAAGAAGAAGTTAATAGGTTTACTGAAATCTACCAAGATTTAGTTAATCAACAAAATAGAAGTGGTTTGATTATGAATGGTGTTATTATTTCACCAGACAACCCAACTATTACAAACCTTAATCAATGTTCTATTATACCACTTACATTTACTTGTAGTTTTAGAGTGCAAATTGGAGATAGAGATAGAGCATTAGAAACAATTAACAACCTTATTGAAATCTTAAAGGGAAGAAAAAGAGATGTTGCCGAGTTTGACAATGGTGTTTTATTTATGGTAGGCACTATTGCTAATAACATTGATGGCACACCAACAACTAAAGATAGAGATTTCATTGGACAAGTTGATGATAATACTGGACTTGGTATTCAAATCAATGATATTAAGGGCGATTTAACTGGAAAAGGAATTACCTTTAATGATAATGCTTATTACTATGTAGAAAACACTGATAGTCATAAGTTAGTAGCAGTTAAAAAAGTTAATGGCGTTTGGACAGCAATTACCGACCAAGAATCATACCATGATGTGTTAGTTCCACCACCACATAACTCTTTTGAAAAATACAAAGTTAGTTTGAGCTTTGAATCTATCCGTTGTGATGAACCAAGAAACTTAAACGCAAAAGAATATTGTGTTATTTCATTTGGCGGTAGTGCTACCGTTGTTAGCAATGGTGTTGCACTTGGCAATGACTTAACCAAGTTAGGAATTAAGAGAAAACTTATCAAAGCCGAAACTGATATAACAATTAGTGATACTTACCACTGGTTAGAACCATTAGAACTTCCAAGTGGAAACAATGCCGATACTCAAATAAACCAACTTGTATCAAATGGTTTTAAGACTAATACCCACACTGATAGTGTTTCCTTAACTCTTCAATATACATTTATCGTGGATAAAACAATTCCATTATTAAAACAACTATTTATGTATGGAAGATATGGGACAACTGCTAACGGATCAACCATTCCTTATAATCAAGGTATCTCTCCAAATATGATTTTTGAGATTATGGAACTTTGGAGTTCTTGGGGAGAAGTTGAACCAATTATCTTTAAGGCAAAGATAGTGGAATCTATTGATATTGAGAATACTGAAAGCGACACTCTCACTATTACTATCCCACTACAAATACAAGGGGATAATAACTAATGGCAACCATTTATAGATTTATCGTTGAACAAAAAACTACTGGTGGCGGTAGTGGTGGTCGCAAAGGTGCAAAACCAAGTAAAGGCACTACTGCTAAAAAAGGTAAATGGGTAGGTTTACTTTCCACAGGAGAACGAGGTGGTGTTGAACACAACCGAAAAATGAGAGCGATTAACCCTTTGCTAAATAAAGCAACTGGTGGTTGGTGGGAAAGAAGTATGCGACTTGGTAGAGCAGGTATGGGTTTATTAAAACGAAATACACTCTCTGGTGCATTGGCAGTAAGTGGTGTTGCTATTGCGATTATCGTTGCATTTGCTATTCAAATGATTTTGAAAGTCCAAGCAAGGGATAGACTTATTGCACAAAAGCAAAATACCCAAGATTTCAAAGCAATGGAAAATGGTGTAGGTGCTGTTCGTGGTGCTTATGATATTTCAGTTAACCTTTGGAATGGAAGAAGAACATACAACCAAAACAAGTAGGTGTTTATTATGGCAAAAGATTTAGTTTATTACTTTACGAAAGATAGATTTACAAGAACTGAATTAGGGGAAATACAAACTTCCTTTTCAAGTGCTTTTTCTATTGATGGAGATAAAGATAGTGCAAAAGTAGAGATTTATGGATATGTTCGTAATGCTATTGAACCTAACACAATTATTTACCACCCAAAAACAAATACTTGGTGGATAGTTAACCACGACCAAGTTGACCGTTTCCCAAACGAAAGTGGTTGGTTATATAAACACACTCTTACACTTGATGGTGCTATTGAACTTCTTAATGCGAGAGATTTAACTGACTGCGGTTTCTATCAAAACTACTACACTTTTGGAAACTTTATCCAAAGGTTATTCCGTTTATCTTCTTGCGAGTTTGAACTTCAAATCAACTACGATAGAGTGTCAAGCAACCAAAAAGTTAACTATATCAAATCGTATGAAAACTACACTTTGCTTAATGCTTTAAGAGATTTCCTTGATGGATATAACCTTACACCTAAAATCTACTTCACAACCGAAGTTAATGAAGTGAAATGGGGAGATAACCTTGTCCATATCGCAAAGTTAGTGCTTAACATTATTCCTAAAACTGGTAGTCCTACTATCGGTGTTTACGATTTAGACACAAATAGTCCATTTAACGATGTAGTGGAAAAAAGAAACATTGACAAGAATAGCAATGCCACTATCGTTGTTTCAAATGCAAACAATGTTGTTTCTACTGTTGCGAAAACTTATCCAACTTGTGGAACTGCACAATTAGTAGATTCAAACGAAACAGTAAGTCCAACAACTGCAAGAATTAACTTGCCATCCAATATCTTTAAGGTTAATTGGTTAATAGTTGGTTATGGTGTTCAATATACACTTGTTGTCCAAAGTTTTAGTTTTTCATTTTACTACTATTATGGAAACACAAAATACAACGAAAAGGCATATAACGATTTGGTTGACTGTGCTTATAGTGGCAGTTTATCTTTAACTAATGCAGAAAGAAGTGCGTTAAAGGACAAACTATTAGAAATAAAACCACAAGTTTTTGAAGTTTTAGAGAAAGCAAGTAGATTTACACTCTACAACTGCGATAGATGGAACGATTATGACAAAAACTTTGTTAAGCCAAAAGGTGTTCCTGATATTTTCTATTCAACCATTAAAAAGACCGTTGATGTTGGACAAACCAACTATTTAGGCAAATTGGTTTTATGCCCAAAAGATATAAAAGACATTCTGCCAACTGCTCAAAAGTCATTTGGTTCTATCGGTTGGGAAAGAGGAAAGAATTACATTGAAGATTTTGGCTGCCTATCTCCAACAAACCAATTAGACAAGACTTCAATTACAAGTTATGAATATAGCGATTTGCACGATAGCTACTATGATGATAACGATTTATATTCGTTCACACCAGATAGTGGAAATTATGGCTTTCGTATCTATTTGAAAAAAGAACCAAGCAGCAGTTCTAACGAAAGAGTGTCGTTAAGAATTAGCAATACTTCCTTTATCGTTAACTATATTCCAATGATGGATATTAAGCTCAAAACTGATAACAAAATCGTTGGAAATGATAGCCAACTCTATAACCAAAATGGAAAACTTAATGATAGTAATGCACTTTCTAAAATGCTACTTTCTCATAGCAAAGAGTTGGAAAACGAAACTATCACTAAAAGAGGTGTTTACTACGATTTTACAAATGTTCCAAAAGTCGGTTCTATTTGCAACGAACTTGGGACACGATATGTTATCTCTAATGTTTCCTGTTCATTTGAGCAAAACGAAACTGCATTACAAAACAACTTTGGGTATCAAATTAGTGCAGAGTTCACACTTGCAAAGGCAATTACTACAAAGTCAACTAATGTATCTCCAAACACTAATGTAAGAGATTATGGTATTCCACAAACTTACAATGTTAAGAGAAAACAACTATATAGAGATTTCTACGAAATGTCTTACACACAAGAGAGCATTGATACTGACTATTATTTGCCAATAGAGAAGATACTTAACTTATCTCCACATTATCAACCTTACAATAGTCATGTAGCAGTAATGAGAATTGACTACGACAATACTTATGGGGGCGATCCAGACAATAATGTTTCTCCAAAAGCAACTTGGTATTATCAATTAGATGCAACTTGTTTCGTAATGAAGAAGTCCATTTATGAAGTTGTTGATTTCAAAGACAATAACATTATTGGTTATTCCGTTCTCAATGTTTCAAGTGGGTTTGATATTACAAAGTTATTAAGTGGTATGCAGTCTATGGCAAACACACCAGTATCTTATGTTGATGATAATGGTAGATTCCAAGCAGTTCAACTTGCTTTCTGCACTAACGAACAAATCACTACGATTTACGAAAAATACATTGAAGAAAATAGCATTACCAGTGAAAGAAGTATCTACAATGCTAATGTGTTCATTGATGAGAGAATATTTGAGGGTAGCGATTCAGCAAATACACACACTGATTATGACCTTCCATTTACAAAAACTGGTACTAATGCTACTGGTTTCACAAAGACCGTAGAAATTGATATTACCGACCAAATGAACGAAGTTGGCTATACTGGTGTCGCAAGTGGCATTGAAGTTCTTGGAGATAGCATTTTCTTTGGTGCATATGGTGGCACTATTGCTTCACGAACATATAGAAAAGAAGATGGAAGATATTATATAACCATTATTGCAACTACTCTTGGAAATAACCAAACAACCTATACATATAGAGCAACTGGTGTTAGAGTGCAAGGTTATAAAGGTGCGAAAGATAACAACGATTTCAAAATCAATGAGTTTGCTTACGAAAAAGATGCTATTGAAGTTCCTGTGTTTGAATATTCTTGCCAAATTGATGATACTGATGAAGTAATTATTGGAGAGAATATCCTTGATACAAAAGAAAGCAATGTTTGTTATATCTATCGTGCAGTTGCTACTTCAAAAGACTATGTTGACAATAACACTTGGGTAAACACATTCAATAACCCAAATATTAGAGTTCTACCTAATGAAGATACTGGCAATATTGACTATGATAAACCAGAGAGCAATGGTTATTGGTTATTAACACCAGCAGTCAAGTTTAGAATTGAGGGAAATAACTTAATCGTATCATTACACGATGGTATGGAAATAGATTCCAACGGTGTTGTTAGTTATGGTAATAAATACGATATTTCAACATTTGCAAGTTGGGCTTTAAGTGATTTATCCATTGCAAGATACACTATTGATAAGGTAGATGATATTGGAAACACACATTCCGTTATCGGTTCTTACAAGAGTGATTTAATGTTTGTATTTAGAAATATGACTAATGCAAATATCGTTGATGGAGAGTTAATTATCAAAATCAACTACTACAAAACCAAATAGTGGGGCAACCCACTTTTTGTTTGTGATATGAAAATCATTGTGTATAATTAAGGTAGTAAATAACAAGGAGAGCTAAATTATGTGTATTTACAATAATGATAGTATCTCGCAAGGAGATATAGTATGAGTAGAGTGTTAAATGTTTTTTATGGTGCGGATCGTTTACCTTATAAAGACCAAGAAAGACAAGTTCATTACCCAATGGTTGGCAACTCATTTGCTGGTGCAAGTCTTGTTGATGAGATTAGATTTTATGCCAAAGATTTAGGAACTGAAAACAATGTGTTTGTCGGTATTGCAAAAAGACCAGATGGACAAAGGGGTTATCAAGTCCTTACCTATGGATATGATACCGAACTAAACGAACCATATTGGACTTTTAATGTTTCAGGTTGGTTTACTGAAAAAGTAGGAAATGTTTTCGTTTCATTAAATGTCTATCAAGGTGGTGTTGACATAGAAGTTGATGAAGATAGTGGACTTGCCATTGTTAGTGGCACTCCAATTATTCAAGCAACTGGTAGTGTTGTCCTTTCTATTAACTATGCACCAGTTATGGACAATGGTTATGGTGCAGTTCCTACTATTGATGTCCAAGAAGCATTATCGTTAGTTGGTTCAAAGGTTGATACCGATTACTTAACTGCAAACTACTACAATAAGACTGATGTTGATGGCAAACTCTTGCTAAAAGCCGATTTAAGTTATGTTAACGGTTTTGTTAAGACATTAGAAGTTTCAATGGATAGTTCAACTTATGTTTTAACATTTACTTGTAAAGATGGAACTGGAACAACTATTTCTACTCAAAGCATTGACTTGCCATTAGAGAGTGTTGTTGTTAATGGAGAGTATGATAGTGATACACAAAGCATTATCCTTACTTTACAAAACGGAAACACAATTTCTATTCCAGTTAGCGATTTAGTTGATGGTTTAGTGGACACAACTACTTTTGAAACTGCAATTCAAGGTATTGAAGATAGTTTAGACTTAAAGGCAAATGCAAACGAAGTCTATACAAAAGATGAAGTTGATGGAAAGTTAGACCTTAAAGCAGACAAAACCACAACTACCAGTTTACAAAATCAAATCAATGACCTTAATTCTCGTTTAGTCGTTGTTGAAGAAGCAATTATCGGTGTTGATACACTTACCTTTACTGCCTTATCATATAGTGCTATTCCAAATGTTAGTGATAATTTATATCCACTTATCCAAAGTGGTGGTTTAGACACAAAGGAAGTTAAAGGTAATAGTTTTGTGCATAGTCAATTAGTTGAAAATGGAAACTTTGTTAATGCAAATGGTTGGGATTATGCTGCTGGAACTATTGAAGTATCACAAAATATTTTCAAAGCAACATTATTAAGTGCGACAAATAGCCAGTCATTATATAGAACTTGCAATATTACTCCAAATCATAAATATTTAGCAGTTTGCGATTTTAGATGTTCAAGAGAAGAAAATGGTCTTGTAAGAATAGCTGTTGGCGCAGGAAATTATATTGCTTCAAGTGTTTCTGCTAATACTTGGACAAAGATAAGTGGAATAATTACGCCTACAACTTCAAACAACTACATTTATTTTTACACAACACCTGCTTCTACATTACAAGTTGGAGATACTGTTGAATTTTCTAATTTCCAACTTTTTGACCTTACCAAAGACTTTGGTGCAGGTAATGAACCAACAACTTACGACCAAGCAGTTTCTATGTATGCAAGTAAAGGCATTGATATTACCAATTATGTTGAATACACACAAGGAACGCTTATTGATAGCAAACCAGTGAAGTTAGTAAGTAAAGATAGTGATGATAATGTTATCCATGAATACCCAATTACTACCGAAGTATTAAGAAGTGCAGGTAGTGTGCAAGATAGTGCAGTAAGCAAGAAAGTGGGTAGAGTTGATTTAGGAAGTTTGAGTTGGGTTAAAGATGGGAACAATTTTAGAACAAATGACTTATCTTCCGTTATAAAAATACCTGCAAATGATAATATAGCAGTAAATGCCTTATGCCCATTATACATTTCATATTCATATAACACTTCGTTTACTAACGGAATGTTTGGCTGCTCACAAAGTGGATATTTATATTTTAGAGATACAAATTACTCTACTGCCGAGCAGTTCAAAAATGCTATGTCTGGTGTTATCCTCAACTATGAACTCGCAACACCTACCGAACAAACTGCAACATTACCAACTGATATTGAAATTGAAAAAGGTGGAAGTCTTGAAGTTGTCTATGACAATGGATATACCACACCTGCTGATTTCGTGTTTGACTGTGCAGTTTATAAACCATTAGAGTAAAGGAGATTAAATTATGTCAGTTTTAGATAGAGCGAAACATAGTGCCGAAGTGTTAAGGAAACAAAGAGCAAGATTGCTCAAAGCATTTGATATTTATAAGACTAATGTTAAGTATGGAATTGAACAAGAAAATGAAGAACAACATACTGAAATGGTTGCTTGGTATCAAAAATGTTTAGACCTTGACTACGAGGCAATAAATAACCCACCAGAGAAAGTGGTTAAGTATTTATAAGGAGATAACTTATGAAAAAGACTATCGCAATTCACAAAAATAAAGATGGCAAATGTGATTTCCTACTTGAAGTTGTTTGCGTTGAAGAAACAGAATGCAAGAGATTAAAACAAGAGTGTGATACTAATGTTGAAGTCTTTAAGGAAAAGATACACGAACAAAAAGAAGTGATTAAGAATATCAAAAAAGAAGTTGCCATTAACACACAAGAGATTAAAGTTCTCAAAGGAGAAGAATGATGAAAAAGTTTTTGAAAGTAATGTTTGGAATAACACTCATTCTTCTTGTATTGGGTGCTATCGCATTAGCAATTTGCTATATTACTATTCCTGATAGAACAAAACAAGCAGTAGATATTGTAATTGGATATGCCGATAAACCATTATTCATTATTGGTGGATCATCCATTACCATTGGTGCAGTTGCTTTTGTCCTTATTAGATATGCTGCTAAAAAGTTTGTTGATAACTATAAGAAACAATTAGAAGATTATGGCAAAGGTGTTGATGATAAACTCGCAAAGGCACAACAATACCGAGATAGTGCAAAAGAGTTATATGAAAAGACAACCGTAATTCTACAAGGTTTTTCTTCCCAAATTGAAAAGGTGCAGAATGACTTAATCACACTTTGTGAAACTTCCCCAAATACGAAGATTAAAGCTCTTGCAGTTGAGTTTAAGACAAAGACCGATGAACTTAACAAAGAAATTGAACACAAACTTGAAACCACTAATAACTACTTATTAAATGGTAAGAGTGAAATTGACAAGGTTAGAGAAGATTTAGAAAGTCAAATCAATGCACTTGTTGAAGAAGTTGGAAGGTTGGTAAAGAAATATGAGTTTAGAGAAGAAACCACTAACGGTTAAGCAAAGATATAGAAGATATAAGGCAGTTCAATTTGGGTTAGTGTGTGGAGAATATCTATCCACACTTGCGCCTTATGGAATCATGGCTATCGTAAATCGTGAAGAATGGTTTGTATTAAACCCTGAACCTTGGAAAGTTGGGTTAGGTGGTGCTATCGGTATGGTATTGCTTGCCCTTGCAATGTTCCTTATTACCAAGAAAAGAGAAAATGAGAAGTTAACTAACGGAATGATAGCACTTGTTATCGGTTGGTATGCTATTACATTTGTATTCTTCCTATTGGCACAAATCAATATGGAAATCTACAAGATTATGGGATATGGTGGTTTTGGTTTATTAGGTGCATTAGGGTTAGATATTGGTAGTAAGAACTTTGAAAGAAAAGCAAACAACTTAAAACTTGCTATGACTAATGCTCAAAATAACCTTGATACCGAACAAGCAACAAAAGAAATCTTGGAACAAGAAAAGAAGAAAGAAAAGACTGCTAAACGAGTTGCAGTTGATTAAAATAACTTAATAGGAGATTAAGACACAATGAAAAAGTTTAACAAGTTTATTAAAAGTAAAGGTGGTATTTTTGCCATTATTGGCACATTACTACTTTTATTATTGGCTGGTTTCCTTATCTTATTAGGTGTTATCTATGGCACTTATAACGGAAATTGGGGTGTAATTGTAGAAGTATTGACAAGCAAGTTTGCTATCGGTGTATATGTAGTTCTTGCATTAGTGTTCTTCTTCATTATCTACATTACAATTATTATGAATAGAAATAAGGAGATTAAGTGATGGACAAGATTAGAGATAAGTTGGATAGTTCCAATATTAAAAAAATTATTAAAGCAGGAACACTTTTAATCGGTTTAGTTCTCATTATCTTCATTTCATTCTTCAATGCGACATTTGATTTTGAGAATATTAACTGGTTTGAGTGGTTAGCAAACTCTTCTATCCTTGTAGGCATTATGATATTTGGTATCTTAATGGGTGGTTCTACTGGCACTGATATTCAGCAAGATAAACCAACTGGAAGATTCCAAATTGCTTGTGCAGAATATAAAGACATTACTTTGGAAGTTGAAGTCATTAAAATATATTTCTCTCAATTTTGGTTATGGTATAAGGAAAGAAAACTCATTGAAAAGAAGATAGACTACTTAATTGATAACCAATTTGATGGAAGAGTAGCAAGAGTTATTGTCAAAAACATTGAAATAGAAGATTTAGTTAGTGGTAAGCTCTTATATAACATTGCCGAACCAACACAAAAAATCTATGTTAAGAATAGTGTTAAAATTAAGAAATTGAATGTGGATCAAATAGAAATCGTTAGAAAAATCTTCTCATTCAAGTTAGATACTTATGGAGAAAGTTATTACTTATCTTTGTTTGATGACACCGAAAGCAAAGTCAATGATGTTGAAAAAGGCAAGAAGATTAACGAAAAGATTAACCGAGATAAGAGAAGAAACTTTGGCTTGAAGATTACAAGTTCGCTCATTATTTCTATCGTGTGGGGTGCATTAACAATTTATGAACTCACAGGAGAAGGAGATAGCGCAGTCAAAAAAGCGTGGATGAACTTATTATCTCGTGTATGTGCTTTGATTACTTCCTTTTTCAGTGGTTATTCCACAAGTGTTATCAATGTTAGAGATAAGGCAAGTGCTATTGAAAACAAAGTTGACATTCTTAAAACATTCAAATCTTCATATGATACAAAAATGTTTGTTCCTGAAACTTACGATGAAATGATAGAAAGAGAGTTCAAAGAACAAGAACTTGCTGAAAATAAAGAAGTTGTTGAAGAAGATACTGAATTATAGTAGAATACTCTTGCAACAATTAAATACGAAAGACAACTCGTATTTGCCATTTATAAGAAAAGATAGGTTGCCATTTCCTATCTTTTTTTGTTCAAAGTTTTTTTGAATATTTGTAGAAAAACTACAATATTTGGAAAAATAACCATTTATTTGTTCAATATTTTTGAACTAATACCCCCACAAGTGTAGTTTTTATACACTTTAACCGTATAATTTATACACTGACATTTCAGTTTTATGCAAAAATCATACACAAGGCTAAAAAATATGGGACACGATAGACACAAACAAACAATTTCAATGTTCATATTTTTATCCACTCTACTGGTGTGTCCTGCCATTAAAAAAGCAAGGTCAATGCCTTGCAAGTGGTATCATTCTCCACCTATGTATTCATTTTAACCATTTTAAGACACGAAAACAACATTTCATAAGCAATTAACCATAAAGTAACTAAAAGTGTCTTAAATTGCCTATTTGGTGGATATAAATAAAAAATAGGTGTGCCTGTATGCTACACCTAAACGGAAAGTATATGTTCTTCCCTTACTTGCTATCTATTATAAAGGGTAGAGAATAAAAAAACAACCACATTACTCTATCCTATGGTTGTTCTGCAGTGAATGTGTTTGGTTATGATTGAAAGATTGATAAGGATAAAAAATAAATGGTAATAGTTTATGGACAAAAGTTAAACACCAAAAAATCTCCAAACACGAAACTCATTTTTACAAAGTATCAAAGAACAATGCTTCCAGATAGAGTGGTTGCATAATTATCTTAACACAAAAAAAGATAGACACCAATATAAATTGCGAAACAATGTCTATCTCTTTGTAGAATGGTAGAAATAACTACTGCAATTATCTTCTCATAGTTATAAAAGAAAAACAAGTGGTAATGCACTCTCCCACCTGTTCTCTTGTATTTTAGTCTAACCGATAATTCTTTTCAAGTTAGTGTCAAGTAAGTCCACGACTTTTACTTTAAGTGCCTTTGCAAGTGCAACAAGAGTTGAAAGTTTGACATTATTAACATCGGTAGTTCCGTTTTCAAGGTGGTGGATCGTGACTTGTTTGACACCACTTAATAATTCAAGCTCTCTTCTTGAAAGTCCTTGTTCTTTTCTAATTCTTTGTAAGTTGTTAAGTTTTTCCATTATTCTTCATCTCCATTTCCAGTCATAAACTCGTTAAGCAAGTCATCCATATTGTCTAAATATTGTTTTTCATTTTCTGTTGGTGCGACAATATCTTCATTTGTTGGTGTTCTTCTAATATCTAACATTGTAGGCACATACCAACCTTGAATCGCAGTGGCATATAGACCAAGTTTTAACCCTTTGGTGTCTTTGCCATTTAATTTTATATCAGTTGTAAAGTATCTGCAAACACCATAGACTTGGCAACATTGCCCTCTTTTAAGGGTTAAGATTTGTCTTCGTGCGTGATTATGATACACAACCACTAATCTTGGCTTTGTGGTGTTAAATGTTCCAAATCGCACATATACCAAGTCTTGTTTTTCTCCTTTAACAACACGATAGACAATGCCAATACCATTGAAAATTCTATATTTCTTACCACGATATTTTTGCCAACCAAAGAGCATTAAACTTTCGCCATACAAGTATTCCATTGTTCCTGCTGTGACAGGGCGAACATAAGGTTCTTGATTTTCTAATTTTTCATCACTTTTCATAAGTTAATCTCCATAGTCTATATCAAATAAGTTCATTTCTCCACGAGCATTGATTCCCTGCAACCTATCTTGGGCTATCTTGAAATACTTTTCATTGATTTCAAAACCGATATAATCGCAACCACAATGTTTTGCTGCAAGACAAGTTGTGCCACTACCCATAAATGGATCAAGCACAACTGGTTTATTTATAGAACCCCCCCCCCGCAGAGTTTTTGATTAAAACTTCAAGTAAGTCAACCAATTTACAAGTTGGGTGTCCATAGTCATTTTTGTCTTTGGTATTTCTCTTACTAATGTAATAAGTTCTTGCCCTTTCATAAGGAATATGAACTGGTGCGCCTTGTTCCCAAAAGTATAAACAATATTCTTTATCACATAAGTAGTGTGTTCCACAAAATGGTATTGGGTCGCTCTTACACCAAACCAAGATTTCAAAACTACAATTATGTTTTTTAGTAAAGTAAGTCATATAATCGTAGATTTGTTCTTTATTACACCAGATATAGATATTTATTTTCTTCATAACTCTTACAAAGTCATCAAGTATTTTTAGGTCAATGCCTTTATCTAAATCGTTTTCTTCAATTTCTTTTGAAAAATTGCCTTTATTTCTTGATTTCATAATGCCAGAACCATGTATGTCTTTAATATCATAAGGTGGGTCAGTGAGCATCAAATCTACACTCTTGTCTGGTATTTTCTTAATCAATTCATAGCAGTCCCCACAATATATGTTGTTAGGTTCAATTTTCATAGAAGTTTTATCCTTTCTACCTTTTTAATTAGCAGTTCTTTTGTGCCTTTTCTTCAAACCATAATGAACCACTGCTCTTCTTATGGTTTTTTCATCTACATTATATTTTTTGGCAAGTTCTTTAATTTTTATTCCTTTATTCCAAAGTTCTACAAATGTTTCTCCAAAACTTTCATATTTGTTTCCGTCATGCCTTGTTTTCACATTTAACTTTTTTAAGACTCTTGAAATAGTTGCATAACTTACATTAAATGATTTTCCTATCTCATTACACGATTTACCACTTTTATAATCTTTAACAATTTGGAACTCATCATATTTTTTGTTGATAGTTCTACCATCTCCGCCTTTGGTTGAATTATAACCATTAACAAACGAATTGTTTTTTTCAATGTAATATATTTCTCTTTCATTAAGCTCATTTAGCGGTATGTTTCTTTCTATCTCTTTTATGAAAAAGTGTTCCTTGCCATATTTTCTTATCGCGTTATAGAGTTTGTAATGTCTATTTGCCAATGTTGATTTTTTGCAATGTTGGTAAAACCTCGTTTCCAAAGAAGTGGTTGTTTGTCCTATGTAAACCTTACTGTTAATGTCGTTTTTGATTATATAAATTATTCCCGTTTTCATAATTTTATTATATCACAAACGGACAACCTTTACACTATTTATTATCAAGGTCTAATTTAATTTGCATATGCTTTTTTAATCTAAAACCTATGCGCCTATACTCATCAAACACTGGCTTCCATATCCATTCTCCTTGCTTTACTTCTTCTGGGAAATATCGGTAAGCAACTTCAAGTTGTTCTTGTAGGTCTAAACTGAAAGGACAAAACTTGCACCCAGTCCTCTTGAAGTTGTATGGTTGGCAATAGAGTGGTGCGAGTGCTATTGTGTGTGTGTGTGTGCTATATTCATTTACTAACCAATTTTCCCACTCATCATTAACTTTTATCAATGGATGGAACTTTGTTAGGTTGCCTTTCTTATCCGTAAGTATGCACCCTTTAATAGAAGCTCTTTTCCCACCCTCGCTATTTCGCATACCAGTTATAGCAATGTGCCTATTAGAACTCTTTTCCCATTTTTTCACTGGTTCTTTCTTCATTTTGCGACAACAATTATCACTACACTTAATTTTGAACTCTGGTGTGAATTGATATTCAAGCATTTTAGGGCAACGAAACTTTGTATTGCTTTCAATTAACCCAAGATACCTTTTAACACTTGTTCCTATTCCACTATGTTGATATACGGATAGGTTGTGAGAATGTTGTTTACTTTTGAATGGATAACCATATTTCTCTAACATTTGTTTAATGTTTTGAGTAGGTTTAAGGATAACAAATCTATCATCATTTTTAGCAAGGTCTAATACGAACTTTCTAATCATTTGATATTCAATTCCTGTGTCTATAAACACTCTTGGAATACGATTATTAGGAAGTGCCATATCTAATAAGTGATGAACGATAGTGCTATCTTTACCACCGCTAAACGATAAATAGGCATTGTTCTCTAAATCAAACTTTTGGTTAGTTGCTTGTATCACTTGTATTCGGTCATAAAGTAATAATTCATTATCCATTTCCTATCACTTCCTTTTCTACATAGTTTTGTATGATTTCTCGGTAATTCAAGTCGGTTAGTTCTCCAAACAATGCACATAGAGTTGAAACCGTAATGCTATCTCCTGCTACATGATATATTGCAGAAGAACTAAATTGGTCTTTAATCGCATTGTAATCTTCTTCGGTAAAACCTTGTAGTTTAAGACATTCCAACGGAGTTAATTTTCTAATTCTTAATTTCATTTTACTCTCCTGTGTGTGTGTGTGTGTCAAGGGTTTGTTTCATAACCATAGGCATACCACTAAACCCACTTGCTTTTGTTGTAATCGTAGAGCTGACATTACTATCAACTCTACCCCTTATACCCTCATCATAGCGGTAATCTACAACTTGGATCATTTTATTTTCTTTTATCTTTGTTGCCATTTTCTTCCCTCACTAATATTGCTACCCCAGTTCCATGATTATTCCCTGCTTTAAGGGTAGGAGCAAGTCCTTTGCTATCGTAAACATTTTTAGAACTATACCCCCCCCGTAATTTCCAAGACATATTAGTTTTATCTTTTTATTCTTCTTCATAAGTTGCTATCAATACTGTTGCGCTTGAATCAAAGTGTCCACAATTAGTTGTCAAGGTTGGTGCTATTTTTACTATCTTACATTCGTTATAAGGGTTAAACATTTTAGGTATCTCCTTATATATATATATATATATATATATATGATAGATAGTGTTTAATGATAATCTTGTTCATCTTCTACCACTACTCCCCTATCATCTCCACCAGAGCAAGTAATGGTTTGTGTCTTGCCTTTTTGGACATTTCCTCTGTGGTGGTGCATACGAGTAGATATGTCAATTCCATCTCCAACTTCTGCATTGAGATAACCTTGTTTAGTTGCATTTCTTATTTGCAACTTTCTTCTCTCTCTCTCTACATTCTCGTTTTCGTTAGGGATAGTTTCCTTTATGAGTTTCATACTCGCACTCATTCCCCCGTCTTGACTTTCGGCAACCCTTGTTGTAATTGTCGGCATTACTCTCTCTCTCTCTCTCTCTCAATGTCTATCGCAGTGTCCAACGGTTGTTGCTGCGATTTCCATTGAGAAATACGATTTATGGTTTCTTCATCAAGGTAATACTTTTCATCAACTTTGGCTTCTAATAAGTCGGCAAGTTCGTGTTTTAATGGCATTTTAGCAGGGAACTCATAGGCGTAATCTCCAAGAATGGAAATCATAAATACTCTTTCTCGGTGTTGGGGAATACCACCATGTTTGGCAGTATCTAATACTTGGCAATGGTTTGTATATCCAAGTGAAGCAAGTTTTTTCTCCCACTCCTTGAAGTCATTGATAAACGATTTGGATAAGAGATTTGCGACATTTTCCATTACGAGAATGTTTGGAAGTGGTAAGTTCTCTCTTTCTCTCTCATCAAGTATTCTTTCAACTTCCCAAAGTAGTCCAGAACGAGTGCCACTGCCTTTTTCTAAACCCTTTTGGTGTCCACTTAATGAAATATCTTGGCAAGGAAACGAATAAGACATAATGATAGTTTGATTTTTGTTATCATCAAAGTCCAGGTCTTTTCCTCTTATCCTGGATATATCCACAAGGTTATTGGTGGCAATGCAAGAATTATATGCAGACTTGATCCACTCTATCGGTTTCCTATTTAATTGTTCCATTGTGAGTGGTGTATTGTAATCGGTAGAAGTTCCAAATATTCTTTGTAGCATTTCTTCCTTTGTCTTACCTTGTGAGTAGTCAGTGAAATCTTTTGTGTGTATTAAGTTATACATTACATAAGAGTTGTATGCCCACTCGCATATCTTGTGAGATTCTATTTCAAAGGTTTTATTTTCCCCTTGTGCTTTCTCCAAGATTTTAAGAGCTTTAATTTGACTTCCAATTCCTGCAAATAGTTCTATAACTTTGATTTTGCCTTTAAGACGGTAGTAAGGGTTGATACTCGCAAATAAGTTTATTTGTTGGACATAATCACTCATCTCTCCACCATCCCCTGTCCTTTTAGTTTCTCAAACTCTTCTTCACTCACTTCTACTCTCCCTGCATATTTGCTTTGGATATAGAAGTTTCCACCCACTTTGAATAAGTAATCTTCCTTATGGGTTTTTACGAATTGGTAAGGTCTAATTCCAGAATACATATTTCTACTCTCCTACTTCAATAAATTGGTATGACTGCGGTGCTTTGGCTAATCTAAAATCACATATTGGATATGATATATATTTGCTTTTGTCTGTAATGTAGTATGGTGCAAACTCTCCCAACTCTCTTGGTTTATCAAAGACTTCAAGGTTTGAAATGTGCCAAGCATAACCTGTTTTGCCTTTTAAGTAATCATCTATTTCCCAAGTTTCTAAACAGCAATCTTGCTCAAACCATCTTGCTGTTGAACAAGATTTAATGAAATAAGACCTTGCATTTACTAAATGTGTATAACTTATTTCTTCCACCTTATTAAGCGTGAACTTTGCGACTACTTTTCCGTTATACACCCAATGTTGCAAATCTCTTACACCTTTATCATAGATATATTCTTTGCAAATTGAGAAATCTTGATATAAGCGACCATCATTTTTAGATACATAAATATACACATCAATAGGTAATTCTACATTTGGTTTGGTCTTTCTAATCTCAATGGTCTTTTCTCCATTTAAGATTTTTGCTACCCATTTTGGTTTAACACTAATTAATATTGCTTTACTCATATAATTCGCCTAACCCCCTAATTTCGTTTTCAATAATTTGCTTTTCTTTTTTCTTAAACTCATCAGTGCCTATAAGATAGTCATAATAGCTTGAAGTGCTATCTAGGTTTTCTTCATTAAAGACTTCGGCACATATTTTGTTGAACAAGAAAGGACAATTTTGTAAGCCAACTTCTAGTTCATATTCCTTTTGTTTTTTATCTCTTTCGCTTTTGTCATAAGAGTAAACATATTTAATTGCCTCTAATAACATTTTTGGTGTAATTTCAAGTTCAACTTCGTGTTCTTCGCTATAATATTCAAGTTCATCGTGATTGACTATAAAAGGCACTTCTTCGCTTGTTGTTTTTGCGCATGGATAATAGTCAAATTCGATAATTGCTTCTATTGTTAATTTGTAATTCATAATAGTACCTCTTTCAATAAATCATATTCTTCTTGGGTTAATGCGTTAGCAGTGTGCCAATACGAACCCTCTTGCTTGTTGTATTCTTCTCTTCCTACTTCATCATTGTGAGAAAAGTCATCCATACAAACAAGAAGAAAATGAACATTAACTTCTTTATCTTTAATAATCTCTAATGCTTTGAGTGCAGAATCAACAATGTTTAATTGTTCTTCAATTTTATCCCAACTTCCGCTTGTAATAAGTCTATGGGTTAACTCTTTTGCTTCTTCTAATGCTTCTAATTCTTTGCTCATAATAATTCTAATTCTCCTTTCTCATTCATCTTTGCTACATAGATAAGCCCTTTGTCAGTCCAGATAGCACCTTTAACGACATAGTTAAATCGTAAACACTCTTCCAAACTAATTTCTTCTTCAGTGTTATAGATATAAAAAGTTCTATCAACAGGGTAGTATTTTGCGTGTAAATATTCATTGTCAACTTTAATTACAAATTCATCGCATAATTCTGCAAGATTGTCGGATTGTTTAACGATTTCTTCTTTTTCAATAGGTTCATAATCATAATCGTAATAATCACTGTTTATCTTTCTTTTAACAAAAGCAACATTTTTGAGCTCCCTTTGTAATATTTCAAGTGTTTGCTTTTCTTTTGGGAAATAATCTACAAAATGCAATACTCCATTATCAAGATGAAAATCACACCATAAATTTTCCACATTTTTTATATCGTTGATATTTAGGTCAAATGTTTCTTCTATTCTTCCATCTTTTGTTCTTACATATTTTCCCATAACCTAATCTCCTTTACTTGTATTCCACATTGCAAGTATCTATCTTCTTCCAACACTACTACGAAGTGATTTTTGGTTTCCTTAATAACCACCGTATTGTAGAGTTGTCTGTTTTTGTATAAGTCCTTAATCTCAATGTTCTTTCCATTCTTGTTTAAGGTGGCAAACGCCTTTTTTAAGACACTTTTGTCAGTGTTTGGGATATTTATTCCATTTCTCTCAAAAATGCTTAATATAACCTTGTCTATTTCTTTTTCAAATGACTTGGTTTCCTTATCACAGAAGTTCACTATTGCTTTGGACTTGTCGTAAGTTCCCATTCCTTGTAAGTCTTGGGTTAAGTAAATGCAGTCGGCATCTTTTGAAATTGTTGGTAAGTTCATACCCTATTCCCCCTTATAGACTTCCACGAACTCTAATTCGTTATCTTCTAATGCCCTATCGTTAAGGTTGATAAGTGGCATAGTGCCATCACGATCCGCTTTATATTGAAGATTATTAAGGTATTGATATTTCTTCTCCACCTTTGCCTTTTCTTCGTTCTTCCACGAATTGAACTCATCTTCACTTTCGGCAAGTTTGCAACTACCTTGTTTGTTCTTAATGATAATAGAATACCTACTTGCTATTGCCCAGTTAATTGCTCTAATGTCTGCACCTAATGTTGCGCATTTGTCGTGAACTCTTGGGTTAGTGTTAAGGACATATCCTAAATTGGCACTACATAATTCTTCAATAGTGAACCATTTGCCACTTACAAAGTTGTCTTTAAGGTAGTCAACAAGTCGGTGCTGTCTTGAAGTTAAACTCTTGGTTAGGAAGTCATTTCTTTCTTTTTTTCTTCTCTCAATTTCAAGTGCAACCTTTCTCTTTTCTTCAGTTTCCTTTTGTTCTTCTTCAAAGTCGCAGTTTCCAGTTGCGAATAAGTCTAATTGTCCCATATACATATTAGATAATCTCCTTTAACAACTTGTATTCTTCTTCGGTTAGATGGTTCTTTGGGTTATTACAACTTTCGTTGTATTCCCTAACTTGCCTTTCAATGCTATAAACCTTGCAAGAAGAGATAACTACTTTTAAGAAGAAAGTGTCCACATTTTTCTCAATAACGATTTCAAATGCTTTATTAACTTTGTCTTGAAGTTCGTTTTGAGTAATCGTGCCATCTAACACAAGTTTTCCATCTTTAATCTTCTTCATCATCGTTCTCCTTTTTGTTGCCATCAAAGTAGTCAAATAGTTCTTGAACTCGCTCTTCGGTTATTTCATCTTCTTGGTTTGGTTTGGTTTGGTTTGTATTGGTTTCATTTAATTTATCTTCCTTTAATGGTTTCTTACCCATAACATACTCGTTATTTTCTAAATGCACCTGTTCAAAGAAAGATTTGTAGTTAGTCCATAACCCAGTTTTATATTTGTTATGGTAGAACCAATGCCTAATAAGGTAAACCCTGTTGGAATGACTATCTTTGAACTCATAGATATAACCTTTGTCTAATAGTTCTTGAAGTGCAGAGTTGTAGGTGTTTTCCAAGAGTTCCAATGATATTGTGTTATCAAACTCTTTTTCGTTGCTTGTGAGTGCATTGATTAAATCTTGGACTGAATCAACGAACCCCCTATCATCTCCGTTGGTAATCATCATAAGGTATAAGAGTTTTGCCCTATTAGAAACATTGACTTTGAAACTACTTGCATTAATAAACTCGCAATTTATTAGTCTTTGTTTTGCCATATCTTCTCCTTATTTATCAAACTTTTGCCACCACCACTTTTTAATAATGTCAATGGCGGTCTTTAATTGTTCCTTGCCTAATGTTCCAAAATGACATTCTTTTCGTTCAATGCCAAGTTCGGCAGCAAGTCTTGTGTATAATTCTTCTCGGTTCTCTTTTGAAGTCCATAACTTATCAAACCAGATATGAGCTTCTCTTCTTAACAATTTAAGTTCAGTATCTGCAAGAGTGCCTAATGCTTTGCTTGGATCGTTTGGATGAGTTCCTACACTTGCCCCACATTTAGTGCATTTATAGATATATTCTACTCTTGCGAACTTTTGGTTAGTGTGTAGAAGAATTACCTTACCCCCACAAATATTGCATTTAGTAGGGTGTTCTTGTGTATAACTGTCTAATTTCATTCATTACCTTTCTATGTGTCAATGCCGTAATTCCATACTTTTGTTGAACTTCTTTGGAATAATAGTTTCCACTTATTGTCATAAAGTAGATACCATCTTTTTCCGTTTTTGTAAGAGTTTCATATCTCTTGCAAGTTTGCTTTTTAGTAGGGTTCGTTTTCATAGTTAAACTTCTCTACTGCTTTATCTTCGTATCTCTCTTTAAGGAACTCAACGAAGTCATCATTATCTTCTAACTTATCTTCATCAACTCCTAACATTCTCACTACTTTTCTAATGCCACATTCTTGGTTGAGTATATCTCTCATAGTTAAGTCAGTGTGTTTTGGGTTTGGTGTGAGATAGTCAACAATGTCATCTTCACTAACGGAAACTTCGTAGTCATATTCAACATTCTTTTTGACTGGTTTTGTGTGTTCTCCGTTATCCACATTTACAACAACATTTTCCCATTTATAAGTTATCCACATAACTACTCCTTTCTCTTTGGTATTCCCAAGTATTCTTTAATTGTCCAGTATTTGCCCATTTCGTGTCCTTTAATGTAAATGATTTTGCAAGGCATTTCATCTGGACTAATACCGTCCACAACTTCTTGAACTGGTCTATCTAACAACCTAACACTAATGTCATATTCAATTTCATTAATCTTGGTTGGTAAGACTTTTCTTTCGTGTTCTTTAAGTTTTTCAACATCGGCAATGTATTTTTCCTTGTTCTTAACTCTGCCGCTTTTAATTGCTTTTTTAACTCTATCTTGGTAAATCTTGTCAAGGTTGGTTAATCGGTTAATAAGAAGTCTTTTACGATGTTGAGCTTGTCTTAATAAAGCACTATCTATCTTCTTGCTAATGTGGGAAATGGCATTGCTACCACTCCCACAATAGAAGAATGAACTTCCTTGTTTGCTACCGATTTTGACATTAACA
>AUXO015528248.1_pt1 | contig 36205 bp, 30 predicted proteins | sample 768731 | NCBI WGS metagenome assembly AUXO01 (sample SAMN02715735, study PRJNA202380) | gut metagenome | biome: sheep rumen | host: Ovis aries | place: New Zealand: Palmerston North | reverse complement strand
CAATAATAAAGTTATCTAGTATTATTATATTTAGTTTCTTTAGAATAGGATTATATAACTTAATAATAGGAATAATATTAAACATAATAATAGTAACTTTATTAGATTTTAAAATAATAAAAAAAGAAATACTTTAAATTCTGTATTTCTTAACTAGTTCTTTATCACTTTTAGAAACTTTCAATGAATCATTAATTTTGGATATAGTCTTATTTTGCACAAAAACAGGTAATTTTCTTTGTTTAAGCAATTCAAGTACCTTTGCCCTATATTTGATAAAACAAGAGCTTAAAAGCCAAGAAATAGCCATATTAACATAAAAGTAATTTGAAGTTTTCTCACATAAAGATAAAATAGTGTCAATATGATCATCATCTATATAATAGTTTAATAACATCACATACCCTACTCTAATATAAAATTCTCTAGAATCAAGTATCAAAAAATAAGCTAGATCTGAAAAATCACTACTTTTCATTATCTTAGAATTTGAAACAATACTATCACATAAAGCCCAACAATCGATTTTATCAAGATATTTATTAAAATAATTAGCAAAAGTATCTTCATCTTTAATATTACTTATAACTAATCCTTCAATCATTACTTCTTCATAATAAGTATTACCACAATAATTTAAAAAATCGATTGGATCATTTTTAGAAATATCAGAAGCAATACTTTTTAAAACAGGCATTTTCATACCTAAGACTTCATATTTAGTATTAAATATTCTTTCATTAAACTCTTTTACTTTAATATCACTTATACTTTTTAAATAATCAATAAATTTTTGATATCTTTTATCATCCCACTTATAATTAATTTTAATCATCAACTAACTCTCCAAAAATATAAGGATATTCAATATTAATTAAAATAACTTTTCTTAATTCAGAACTTTTAATATTGCCTAACACTTTCAAATGAAGATAATTAGATGTATGCCCATAAGAATATCCATCAACTTGAGTTTCAAATAATACATCCATTTTCTTCCCAATAAACTTTTTCATATACTTTAATTCTAATTCATATGATAGTTTTAATAATTTATCAGTATGCTCTTTCTTAACATAATCAGGTACCTGAGCTAATCTTGATGAAGGAGTATCTTTTCTAATAGAATAAGGGAATACATGTAGCTTTGAAAAATTAATCTTTTTTAAATTATCATATATAATTTCAAATTCTTCATCAGTTTCTCCAGGATGCCCTGTAATTACATCAGTAGTTATTGCAACATCTTTTTTTATTTCTCTTATCTTATTAATTTTATCAATATATTCATCCAAAGTATACTTTCTATTCATTAATTTTAAAATATTATTACTTGCAGATTGTATTGGAATATGAAAATGATTAACAATTACATCATTATCTTTAATTATTTCCATTACCTCATCAGTAAGCTCAGTTGCTTCTATAGAAGAAATTCTAAGACGCAATAAATTTGGAATTTTAACAATATTTTTTAATAATTCAGCGAAGTTAGTACCGATATCAACCCCATAATTTCCTGTATGAATACCGGTTAAAATAATTTCTTTATATCCATTATTAACAAGAGTAGTGATTTCTTTAATAGTAATATCCATATTTTTACTGCGACATTTTCCTCTTACTTTAGGAATAATACAATAACTGCAAAAATTCTCACACCCATCTTGAACTTTAACGAAAGCTCTTGTACGTGTATTAAACTTATCAATATACATATCTTCAAAAGAAGTATCAAAATCATCTCTTAAATCTATAATTCTATTTTTAGTTAAAAAGAAGTCATTAATTAAATCTACTACAATACTTTTATCCTTATTTCCGATTACAATATCAATTTCAGGCATCAAATCCGCTATTTCTTTTTTGTTATATTCTACAAAACATCCCATAGCAACAATACAGGCATCTTTATTAAGTTTTCTAGCATGTCTAATCATCTTCCTACTCTTAGAGTCAGAATTATTAGTTACAGTACAAGTATTAATAATATAAACATCATTTATATCATCAAAATCCCCAATTTCAAAATTAGCTTTCTTTAATTCATTTAAAACATATTCACTTTCATAAGTATTAACCTTACATCCCAAAGTATATAAACTAGCTTTCATACTACACTCTCCTAAAAGAAAAGAACTATTCTAAGTTCTTTTTTAGATCCTTTAAAGTTTTTAAAAATTCATTTGTTTTCCTTATTTCTTCATTAAGTTTTTCTAAATTAGCCGTCTGTTCTAACATTAAGTCTTTTTCACTTTTACTCATACCATAAACAGGTGAAATAAAAGGACTATTATGAAAATTACTGCTATCACTTATTTCAGGTAAATCTTCAACTCTTTTAATATCATATTCAACTGGAGAAAGATCTACCTCTTCTTCAATCTTCTGAGATTCATTATAAAGCCTTTCAAGTTCTTTAATACTGATTATTGCATCTTTTTCATCAACATATTTTTCCATTTCTTCATCAGTATAACCAAAAGATTGAGATTTTCTAAGTTCATCATAGCTTATTATAGCATCTTCTTCATCATCAACTTCTTCAATAGAAGAAGTGTTACTTAAAGCAACTTCTCTATTTTCAGATTTATTAGATTCCTCTTCAACATTACTTGTTACACGAACTTTCTTTAAAGCCTCATCAAGTTTAGACTCCTTAATATTATTTGATATTTTTTTGCTTTCAACTTTTTCAACTTTTTCTACATTCTCACTATTTGCAACACTTTTCTCATTTTCTATGTTTGTCTTGGATGATTCAACATTTTTTATATTTTCTACATTCGTTACATTACTAATATTAGTTTCATTAACGACATTTTTAGTATCTGTAACCATTTTATCTTCTTTAGTTTCTTTGCTTTCAATATTTATTTTATTTTTAATATCTTTTTTATCATTTATATCAACCGAATTAAGTTCAATAGTATCTTCTAAAGTTTCAATTTTTTCTTGTTTATTAGATTCTAAATCATTTTTTGCTTTAGAAAGAGCAAGGTTCATCTCTAATAATTTTTGTTTTTCTTCTTCTTCCTTTTTAAGTTTTTCTCTTAAATTAGCAAGCTCGATTTTGGCTTTTGTTTTTTCAAGTTCAACATCTTCATCAACATATTTAATATTTTTATCTTCTTGAATATTTAATTTACTAATAGTCTTCTCAAGTTCTAATTCATTCTCTTTATTTTTTTCTTTTTCCTGATCAAGAATCTTTTGATATCTTTTATTACTATTATATATTTCTATTGAAATAGCAATTGCCAAAAACAATGCCACAATACCCATAATAACACACAACAATACTAGATTGTCGGATGACATACTATCCAATAGATTTTTCATGAGCATCACCTCAATAATTCATAATTAATAGCTGAAAGTACAAATAAAGAAGCAGTCTCAGTTCTTAAAACATTATTTCCAAAACTAATTGGAATAAAACCAAACTGAAACAATAAATCTTCCTCATTTCTACTAAATCCACCTTCAGGACCTATTACAAAAATAATTGTATCACTATTATTTAAATTTGATAAGACACTTTTAATAGTTTTTGACTTTTCATTAACAGTACAAATCAATTTTACATTTGCATTTACATTTGATAAGTCACTTATATTCATAATATTATTTATTTTAGGAACATCTAATCTTTTAGATTGTTCACTAGCTTCCTTTAATATTTTTTGCCATCTATCTAATTTTTTTTCTACTTTACTATCAATATTAACAATAGATCTTTCAGATTTGATAGGAATAATTTCATCAACACCTAATTCACAAGACTTTTGTAAGATATAATCCATCTTTTGCTCTTTTACTAAAGATTGAACTAAAATAACATATGGCTTTTTCATATTTTCTTTTTTTATTTCTTCAATAATTTCACATCTTACGTTATTACTTAAATCAATGATTTTTGAAATAAATAAAGTATTATTGCAAACTATCTCAACTTTATCATCGATATTCATTCTCATAACCTTTTTAATATGATATGAATCACTATCACTAAGTGTAAAAATATTATTAGTTCTATTTTGTGTAAAATATCTTTGCATAACTACCTCTCAACAATTTCTGATGCTTCCATAACAGTTTCTTCAAAATTACTATAATTAGTATTAATCCAATTAATATTATCAAATTGATTATTAAAAAAAGTATATTGTCTTTTAGCTAAATGTCTTGAATTCTTTTTAATTAAATCAATTGCATCTTCAATACTAATTAAACCATCAAAATAAGAATATAATTCCTTATAACCAATACCAGTCATTATTGACTTTGATCTAATTCCTTTATCATAAAAAGACTTCACTTCATCTATTAATCCATCTTTTACCATTTGGTCTACTCTTTTATTAATAATATTATAAAGATTATCTCTATCAGTAGTAAGTCCAATCATAATATAATCATAAATTCGTTTAGAATTATTTACTATTTCATCATTATTTTCGCATTTATTAAGGAATCTTTCCAAACGCTTTCTATTATTAACGTGTATATTACAATTTTTATCAAATTCAAGACATTTTTTTAATAGTTCTTCATTAGAAAAGCTACTATAATCTATTTTATTATTCTCATAATTAAGCTGATAATCATATAAAGCAGCACGTATATAAAGACCACTACCACCTACAATAATAGGAGTTTTACCTCTTTTTAAAATATCATCAATTGTTTTTCTACAATCTTTTTGATAATCATAAATAGTATACATATCATTAACATCACAAATATCAAACAAATGATGAATTATCTCTTCTTTTTCTTTTTCTTTTATTTTTGCAGTACCAATATCAAGTCCCTTATAAAACTGCATAGAATCAGCATTAATAATCTCTCCATTATACTTTTTAGCAAGTTCAACAGAAAGCTTTGTCTTACCAACACCAGTAGGTCCAACAATAACAATAATTGACATACTATCACCTAAGAAAATTATACAAAATTTAAAAAAAAAATGCCATATAATATGACATTTTACAAAACATAATAAACTTTTTAACAATCCTTAATTCTCTTAAACATTTTTTCAAGCTCATAAAAAGAATAACTAATTATAGTAGGTCTACCATGAGCACATGCAAACGGATTTTTAGTTTTTCTAAGTTGTTCAAGCAAGTCAATCATTTCTTCTTGAGATAAAACATCATGCGCTTTTACCGAAGCTTTACATGCAACACCAGCAGCAACTCTATCAATAAACTTTTTCTTATCAAAATCTTCTGAAGAAATAATTATATCAATAATTTTTTTAATACAATCATCAGCTTTATTTGAAGGTAGCCAATAAGGATGACTTCTAATAATAATGGTATTAATTCCAAATTCTTCAACGACAAAGCCCATTTCTTGTAATAGATCAAAGTGTTCTTTAAGAATTAGATACTCCTTATTTACTAATTCAATTTTGATAGGAACTAATAAATCAATAGAGTTATTATCATGAGAAGAAAGTTTTTCTAAATATTTTTCATAATTAATTCTTTCATGAGCAGCATGTTGATCAATTAAAAACATTCCATCTTCATTCTCAGCAACAATGTAAGTAGCATCAACAACACCTACTGGATACATTTTCTTAATAATACAACTCTCTTCGTCTTCATTATCATTAGTATTTCTAGTTTCCTCGTATGGTTCTTTTTCATCAGACACTACATTATCTAAATCAAGTTTGACAAACATAGACTCATTTGAATCATTTTTATCTTCAGCAACTATTTTCTCTTCTTTACTTGAATTAAAACTACTATCAAGTTCTAGTTCTATTTCTTTTGAATCATAAGTATCCATATTCTTAATTAAATTAATAGATTCTAATTTTTCTTTAATAGAATTTAAAAGTAATTCTTTTAAAGTATCCATTTTAGAAAATTTTATATCCATCTTAGTTGGATGAACATTAACATCGATTAAAATTGGATCAACACTGATATTTAAAACAATAATAGGTATTTTCCCATCTGGAATATACATATGATATGCTTCAAGTATAATTTTATTAATTTCAGTATTTCTAATAACTCTACCATTGACTAATATATTTATATTACTCTTAGCACTACGAGCACAATCAGGAAATGAAATAAAACCATATAACTCATAATCATCATTTGAAGTATCAACTTCAATCATTTTCTTTGTTAATTCCATACCATAAATATTTCCAATTACTTTAAGTAAATTTCCAGATCCATCAGTATTTAAAAGAGTTTTATCATTATTAGTTAATACAAATCTAACATTTGGAAAAGATAAAGCCATTTTATTAATATATTCACAAATATTAGCAAGTTCTGTATATAAATTTCTTAAATATTTTAATCGTACAGGTGTATTATAAAACAAATTTTTAACAGTAATTCTAGTTCCTTGTTTTAAGTCACTTTCACTAACTTCTTTAATTTCTCCACCATCAATAACAATATGAGTTCCAACTTCACCATTACAAGTTTTTAAGTCAACAAGACTTACAGCAGCAATTGAAGGTAGTGCTTCTCCTCTAAAACCAAGGCTACTAACATAAAACAAATCTTCTAAGCTTTTAATCTTACTAGTTGCATGTCTAGAAAAAGCGAGGATGGCATCATCTTTATCCATCCCTACTCCATCATCAATAATGGTAATTTCCTTAACACCACTATCAACTAAATTAATTTTAATTTCAGTGGCCTTTGCATCAATTGAATTCTCAACTAATTCTTTTACAACATTCATACATCTTTCAACGACTTCTCCTGCTGCAATTTTATTAGCTAAGTTTTCACTCATTACCTCAATTTTTCCCATAGAAGAATCCTAATCTAAAGTATAGTATGAACCACTGCTAGGATCTACTGCATACTTATATTCAGATCCAGTAATTTTATTTTTAGCTACAACGATATATTGCGATTCACCATCTGTATCATAACTAAATTCAAATGTATCACTTTTAAAATCTTTTTTAACTATTTCTATAGCTTCTTCTCCGCTCATACCATAAATACTTTTTAAATCATTACTAGTAAAATTATTATCTTCAACTATATCAGCAGCAGCAGGTTTACCTTCATCATCATTTTTCTTGTTTCCTCTTGTAAGTACTATCACTACAAAACAAACTAAAACAATTGCTACAACCACAATAGCAAATATTTTTTCATTTCCTTTTGATATTTTCTTAACACTTTTCTTATTACTCATAATAAATACCTTTACCTTTCATAACAATTATACAATACAAAATAACAAAAGTAAATTTAAGACTAAATATTTTTTAAATATTCAATTAAATTATCAGCAACATTTTTAGATAATAGACTTTCTAATTCCTCCCTACTTGCATCTTTCATCTTTTTAATTGAACCATACTTCTTAAGTAATTCTTTTTTTCTAACATTTCCAATACCTTCAACCATATCTAATAAACTTGAAAGCATTCCTTTAGCTTTAATATTTCTATGATAACTAATTGCATAATTATGTACTTCATCCTGTATTCTAGTCAAAAACAAGAATAAATTACTTTTTGAGTCAACTTCTATTTCACTTAAGTCAGAATTAATTATTGAACTAGTTCTATGTTTATCGTTTTTCTTTAATCCAATAATTTTAATGTCTAATCCAAGAGAATCAATTATTTCTTTAGCAACAGAAACCTGTAGTTCTCCACCATCGACAATAATTAAATCTGGCTTAGTTTCATTATCCATTAAAACTCTAAAATATCTACGATAAATAACTTCTTTCATTGCAGATAAATCATCTTTAACATCAACACTAATCTTAAATTTACGATATAAATTTTTATTTGGTAAAAAGTCATCAAATACAACCATACCAGCAACATAAAAAGTACCAAATAAATGTGAATTATCAAATGTCTCAATTCTATGAACTCTAAATCCTAAAGCTTTTTCTAAATCATCTAACGCTTCTAATCTAGCGTCATCATTTCTTTTTAAAGTAACCATTTTCTCATCTAAAACAGTTTTTGCATTAGAACAAGATAAATCTAATAAATTTTTAATATCACCCTTTTTAGGAATAGTAACTTTTGTATTAAAATAAGAAGATAAAATTTCACTATCAATATCTTCTGAAACAACAATTTCTTTAGGAACAATATTTCCTTTTTCATAATATTTAATAATATATTCCAGTACTGATTCAGACACATCACCATAATATGTAAATATATCAGAGTGATGACCAAATAGTATTCCTTCTCTTACAAAGAAAACTTGAATTGACAAATAATTTTTATCACAATAGTATCCAAATAAATCAAAATTATAATTTCTATTTAAATCAATTCTTTGTTTAGCAAGAGTTATATTAATATCATCTAACATATTTTTTAATTCAAGAGCCTTTTCATAATTCATCTGTTCACTAGCTTTCAACATGTCTTCTTCTAATCTTTTAGCAATTATTTCTTTATTTCCATTTAAAAATGAAATTATCTCTTGCTTCATCTTATTAAGTTTATCATGGTCAATATTTTCCATCTTGCAATATCCTAAACACTCACCAATATGATAATAAAGACATAATTCTTTACCTAAATGATTACATTTTCTCAAAGGATATACTCTATTAATTACATCTACTGTTTTACGAGCAGCAGAAACATTAGGATATGGTCCAAAAAATTTATTCTTACTTCTATTTTTCTTTCTATTTAAATTTCTAACTATCTTAAGAGTTGGATATAACTCATCAGTTAACTCAATATAAGGATAACTTTTATCATCTTTTAGAAGAATATTATATTTAGGATCATACTTCTTAATCAAAGTAATCTCAAGAATTAATGATTCTAATTCAGTATTTGTAACAATATATTCAAAATCCACGATATCATTAACTAACATTAAAGTTTTACCAGTAACAGTTCTATTAAAATAGCTACTTAAACGTCTTTTAAGATTTTTAGCTTTACCAACATATATAATAATACCATCAGAATTTTTCATTTGATAACTTCCAGGTCTTTCAGGTACCAAAGATAACTTTTCTTTAATATGTTTCTTAATTTCATCTTTCATAAAATCACCACAATTACAAATTAATTATATATTAAAAAAATAAACATGAAAAGAAATGATTATTAATGCTTTACATTAAATACATGTTTATTAAAATCAAGATTATGAGTTTTAATTAATCTTTTAATAGAAGTTTCTATATAATTGTTACTTGAATCATAATCATAAACGTTTAATAATTCATCTTCTATAGAAGAATTACGTAATCCAATCATTTCTATATAATGACACAATGCTTTACGATTAAGAACTATTCTATTATTAATACTTTTAAAATCTTTTAAGTTAAAATTAGTCATATTAGTTCTAGTAGTATAGAACAAAAATAGTGCTAAAAGACTTGCTTTATCAAAATTAGAAGTAAACAAAGTAGTATTTTTATCAAAATATTTTTTCTCTTCAAAAATAGGATTATAATACTTACTCATCAAAGAAGAAACATTAAATGAATCATAATCACCTATTTGAATACCATCAAAATCAATAAATTTAATTCTATTGTTTTTCCTATCATAAAGTATATTACTAGCATTTCCAAGATCAGGAAATATAATACCATATTTATTTTCTTCTTTTACTGCATTACAAAGCAAAACAAACATATTTGTAATATCCTCTAAACTATTCATTTTCTTTAATAAAGTATCAAAGCATTCATAATTAACATAAGGAACTGTATAACCAACAATACCATTCTTATTCATATAAATAGAATTTGGTAATACTAAATGATCTTCAGGTAATTTTGAAGCTAAATTAAGCTTATTTTCAAGAGAATTAATAAAATCATCAAAAAACAAATAATTATTTAAACTAGAAGAATCTTTACTTTTAATCTCTTTATATATTAAACCATTATTTAAATTATATGTTCTCATATAACCAGAGCCATCACAAATTAAAGTAGCATTTCTTAAAACTGATGGATTAAACTTACAAACTTTTAAATTTTTCATACAACCACTCTTTTTCAAGTGACATATTATAACATACTTTTAAATAGCTGTAAAACATTATATAATAAAAATGGTGATTAAATGAAATCGATTAAGAATAATACTACAAATAAAATTGAAATTAATAAATCTATTTTTATAACAGAATTAATAAAAGTAAAAGACATAGATAAAATTAAAGAAATAATGGAAGACATTAAAAAGAAATATAAAGATGCAACCCATTATTGTTATGCTTATATAATAGATGACAATAAAAAATCAAGTGATGATGGTGAACCTGGTGGAACTGCTGGAGTACCTATTATGGATACATTAAATAAAAAAGAATTAAATTATATTTTATGTGTAGTTATAAGATACTTTGGTGGTATTAAATTAGGCGCTGGTGGTCTTATAAGAGCATATAGAAAAGCAGTCGTAGATTGTTTAGATAAAGCTTCATTTAATGATCTAGTAAATGGTTATGAATTAACAATTGAAACAAGTTATGATAAGCAAAAAGAAATAGAATACTTATTAAAAGATAACTATATTAAAGAATATAAAGAAAACATAATATATAAAGTAGAATGTACAAAAGAAATTAAAGAATTATTAGAAACAAAATATAAAATAAGAGAACAAAAAGAAAAAGTAATAGAAAGATAAATCTATTACTTTTTTTTAATAAACCTAATTTGCTAAAGTATACCTACATCTATAACATCCTTCGCTAGATCTAGCAATAACAGATGTAGTTTTTCCATACATAGAAGTAGTTGTATTTGATATTCCAGCACCATTTGTACTTGGAATTGTAACATTCCATGTACTAACTCCTTGACCAGAATAAGTAAACATATAAAATAATTGTGTTACATTAGACATATTCCATCCACTTAAATTTATTGTTAATGTCCTTGAATTTAATGCTGTAGCAAAAAACATATTAGATGTATCAGTAAGGCTTGATGTATTCCAACCACTTAAATCAATAACTAAATTCGTTACATATTGTCCAGTCTCTTCAAACATACCTGACATTCTTTTTACCTTTGATACATCCCAATACTTTAAATAACTCAAATCAAGAGTTGTAGCTTTTCCTCCAACTCCACCAAACATTCCTGACATATCGGTTACATTCGAAGTATTCCAATTTCTCAAATCACCTACACTCCATGATGTTATTTTTTCTTGACCTCCAAACATATTTTCCATATTTGTAACTTTTGAAGTATTCCAATTACTCAAATTTCCAATACTCCATGATGTAGCATTTCTTCCAGAATTACTAAATAACCACGACATATCAGTTACATTTGATGTATTCCAATTTGAAAAATCATAATTAAATTGAGTCGCTTTAGCTGCAAAGAAATAGAACATATAAGACATATTAATGACATTATCAACTTTCAAATTGGAAAAATTTGCTACCATAGAATTTGAGGTATATCCAACGCCATTAAACCAATAAGCAGTTGATGTAGGATAAATAATACTTTCAATAGTCAAATTAGTTACATTTCTACTTAAATTATCGTTTGATAAATAAGAAGAATTAATCCATGGAACTTGATTTGAAGAAGTAAATACTGTATCCCCAGAAAAAACTCCTTCTAATTTACCATGTACTTCATTTTTTGATAATACTAATGTTTCATTAACATTATTAGAATCATTATCTTGTAATGCCCAATAAATTGGATTTTCTATGTAAGCGTCTTCAATAGTTTCACCATTTTCATTAACATTACTACTTGCAATATACACATCATTCCAAGAATTACAATCAGATTTTAAAATCAAAATATTTTTTCTTCCAAGAATACTAGTTTCTCTTACTTTTTCTCCTATTTCATCAGAACTTAAATTACTATCTATTAAATCTATGTTAAGCTTATCTACTTTAGTAACATCCCTTATTCCCTGTCCTGTTTCATCTGTACTTATCCAATAATAATTGTATTCTTTTCCATCAAATATCAAGCCTACATATGCTTCAGTAAACTCTCCATATGGTGATTTAAGTCCATTTTCAGTATTTATACAACTAGCTGGTAAATAATAAGTTGTACCAGTATCATACATTCCTAGCTTTCCTTCATTTGCAATATTTCTTGCTCCACCAACAATATTTTTTGCAGTATCAATATAAGAATTCTTTCTTGAATCACTAATATAAGTAGTTACACTAGGTATTGCTATTATCATTAATATTCCTAGAATTATTATTACAGCAAGTAATTCAATTAATGTAAAAGCTTTAGCCTCTTTCTTATTTAAACATTTTTTAGATTTTTTCTTTTTTGTTATTACCTTTTTTTTATCAGTTACTTTTTTCTTTTCATTAAGCTTTTTAGAAGTATCTTTTTTCATACATCCTCCAATTATCTAATTTAATTATAAATTTAATATATACTAATAGTAAATTAGATTTTAATAAAAGAATGTAAAAACATGTAAAAAAAAACTGATATTCAAATAATATCAGTTAATAAACAAAAAGCTTATTTATACCTATCAATAATAGCTTTAGCCCTATCTTCATTAATTTTTAATTTACCACTGTAAACTAATTTTTCAGAATAACTAGTTCCAATTACATGATGTTTTAACAAAGCTTCAAAGCATTCTATATTAAATTCTTCTTTATCTTCGTCCTCATCAAATTTATCTTTTAAAGTCATTATCTCATCAACAGCATCATTAGTATTGCTAGTAATATTTCCAACAATTGGACTAATATTATATAAATACTTTCTAATTATAGAATCTCTTACTAAACCAAAATTTAGTACTGGAAGTGATAAAAAGATAATCAAAATTAAAGAAATAATAATACCTTCTAAAATTCCAACAATCAAACCACCTATTTTAGTTGGAATAGAAAGAATAATAGTAATCTTTAAAATTCTTTCAATTAAACCAGATACTTTAACTAAAACAGAATATAAAGTCATTAAAACAACAAAAACAATAAAGAAAGCTAATAACTGATAAATAATTACATTTAAAATAGTTGCACCACTAAAGCTTCCACCGAAACTAAAGAATGGTAAATTAAGACTCATCCACTCTGCAAGAATATCTTTTAATAAATAAGAAAGAATAAATACTAAAATAATTCCAACAAAAGAAACAAAAGTCTTTATAAATCCTTTTTTCATTCCAATAACAGCACACATAGTAATCAATAAAACTACTAAAACATCAATAATACTCATTACACACCTACTTTATTAAAATATAACACATTTTACTAAATTAAACAATTTATCTTTTATCTTTAAGTTTTTCATTCAATTCATACAAAATATTTAAAGCTTCAATTGGAGTTATCTCCAATGGATTAATTTTCTTAATTCTATCAATTATTTGATCATTTTCATTTTCTTCATTTGAAAAATCTAGTGGTAATTCAATTTGCATAAAAGGATTTTCCTTTTTATTTTTCTTTTCATAGAAACTTAATATTTCATTTGCTCTATCAATAACTTCTTTTGGAAGATGAGCAAGGCTTGCAACATGAATACCATAACTTTTATCAATAGAGCCACTTTTTACTTTATGTAAAAAAGTAATTTTACCTTCTTCTTCAACTGCGCTAACATGAACATTTTTTAAATGTTTTAAATCTTGTGATAATGAAGTAAGTTCGTGATAATGAGTAGAAAAAATTGTCTTAGCATGAATCTTATCATGAACATACTCAAGAATAGATTGAGCAAGACTCATTCCGTCATATGTAGCAGTACCTCTTCCCAATTCATCAAATAAAATCAAGCTTTTATCAGTTGCATCATGAATAGCATTATTAGCTTCTTTCATTTCTACCATAAATGTAGAGTCCCCACTAACTAAATCATCACTAGCACCAATTCTAGTAAATATCTTATCAAAAATTGGAATAGAACAGCTCTTGCAAGGCACATAAGAGCCTATCTGAGCCATAATTATAATAATAGCTAATGTTCTCATATAAGTTGACTTACCAGCCATATTTGGCCCTGTTATGAGTAAAATATCAATATCATCATTCATAATAATATCATTAGGAACAAATTCATCTTTAATAACTTTCTCAACAACTGGATGTCTTGCATCTCTAATATCAATTTTTCTTGAATTTACTAATTTAGGTCTAACATAATTATTTTCTTCACTAACAATAGAAAAAGCAACTAGCATATCAATAAGTGCAATAGTCTTTGATGTTTCTTGAATTCTTGCTATATCCTTTTTAACAATTTCTCTAATATCCATAAATAGTTTATATTCAAGATTAATAATCTTTTCTTCAGCACTAACAATAATATTTTCTTTTTCTTTTAATAAAGGAGTAATAAATCTTTCGCAATTAACAAGAGTTTGTTTTCTCTCATAACCAAATTCATCTTTAATTAACGGAATACTACCTTTACTAACTTCAATATAATATCCAAATACTTTATTATATCCAAGTTTTAAATTCTTTATACCAGTTCTTTCTCTTTCTTCTTGTTCTATCTTTAAAATAAAATCTTTAGAACCACTACTTATACTTCTTAATTCATCAAGTTCACTATTATAACCACTTTTAATTATATTTCCTTCTTTAACACCAATTGGTGGATCTTCAACAATTGATTTTTCAAGTAATTCATATAATTCATCAAACGTATCAATAGATTTATAAAACTTGATTTCTGAAAGAATATTTTTAATAGCAGGTAAAACTTTTAAAGATCTTTTTAATTGAAGTAAATCTCTAGCATTAAGATTACCATAAGCCACTCTTCCAGATAAACGTTCAAGGTCATATACTTCATCTAATAAATTAACTAAATCATTCTTTTGAATAAATTCTGTTAATAATGTTTCAACAACATTATAACGTCTTTCTATTTCTTCTTTATTAGTCAAAGGATTCTCTATATTAAACTTTAATAGCCTACTTCCCATAGCAGTTTTAGTCTTATCAAGAAGCCATAACAAAGAATAAGTTCTTTCCTTTAAACGTAATGTTTCAACTAACTCTAAATTTCTCTTGGTATGATTATCAAAAATCAAATATTCATTCAAATCTACAATGGATGCTTTTTGTAAATGTGTCATATCTCCTTTTTTAGTATCAAGAATATATGAAATCAAATGATTTACAACTGTTTTCATTCTAACATCAACTAAATCTGAACTAATATATTTATATTCTTCTCCATCATAAATATCATCTCTAATTGTAGAAACGATATTATAATTATTTTTAAGTAAATATATTATTTCTCTATCAACTTTATCATTTAAAATTACTTCTTTAATATTCCTATTTACAATTTCTTTTATTACCTTCTCTTTATCATGTTCAAGAATAATTACATAAAAATAACCAGTAGTAATATCAGCATAACTAATACCATACGAGTATTCAAAATCATAAATATTTCCAATATAATTAGCATCTTTTTCAGATAAAGTATTATCAATTATTGTTCCCTTTGTAACAACTTGAATAACATCTCTATCAACCATTCCCTTAGTTTCTTTAGGATCAGTAAGTTGTTCACAAATTGCTACTTTATAGCCTTTATCTACAAGTTTTTCCAAATACTGTAAATATGCATGATGTGGTACTCCACACATAGGAACTCTCTCGTCTAAGCCAGCATTTCTACCAGTTAAAGTAAGCTCTAGTTCTCTAGAACATAAAATAGCATCTTCAAAGAACATCTCATAAAAGTCACCTAATCTATAAAAAATAATTGTATCATTATACTTTTCCTTAATTTCTAAATATTTAGCCATCATTGGACTAATTTTACTTAAATCTACTTCACTACGTTTCATACTACATGTCCTCTCAAGAAAATATATTGCAAGAAATATTATAACACAAAGAATTAAATAAAAAAATAAAAAAGAAAGCTAGCTGCCTTCTTCTAAATTAAACAAACTTTTTAACTCAGTCATACTTTCAGAAATCTTATCACGAGTTTCTTGATTTATCTCAGATGATACTAAATTTTCAAAACTTTCAACTTTCTTAATTTCATCATGAATCTTATCAATTTCTTTATTCAAATTATCATATTTCTCTTTATTATAGAATAATTTCTTAGCAAATCCTTGATCTAAGCAAAATTTATCATAATCAACTTTAAAGAATTGACATTCATTCTTAATTCTAACTCTAAATGACTTCTCAATAGAACTATCTTTTGAAATTAATGTTTGTATTAAATTTCTAATACCACACATAAATACATCAACCTCAACATTAATCTTCTTTTCATCATTAATAACAATAGGTATTTCTTCATCAGATGGCTTCAAGTATAATCTTTCATTCAAAATATTTTTCATATTAAGCGAAAGTTTTTCTTTTATATAAGCCTTTAGATTAACTAAATCTTCACTATTTGCAATTAAAAAATATTCCTGAGTAGATTTAATACTACTACTTACCAACTCATTAATAACTTTTTCCATTACATAAGTAGATAAATAATCAATTATATTCATTCTACCCTCTTTATAAGAAACTAAAGTATTTAGATGATTCAAAATATATTCATAAATAACACTATCAATTGATTTAAAGAATATTAAACTTCTTTCTCTTTGATATTGATAAGTATTAAAATAATCTTTATTTCTAATTGCAATAGAATCATTAATATTACCAGATAATAACTCATAATTACTATGCATATACATATAATTTTCTTTTTTAATAATACTTAATATTGATTCATTTTTCTTAAAATTATCAATAGTAGTATAAACTTTAACAACTATTTCTTTACCAAATTCATCAAACTTAACATAATAAGGTATTTCTTGAGAAATACATTCATTAATATATAACTTAAGAATTTTATATAATCTATTAGCATCAACTTTAATAGATAAAACAGTATTATATGAACTATCCTTTTTAATATCAAAATCAGAATAAATAATAACCTTGTGATTAAAGTCATCAAATAATTCAGAAAAATACATATTAATATCAGAATTAGTTAATACTTGTTGCAAAGCAGTATAAGATTTAATACTTTCTAAATCTCGAACACTTTTAATAACATCATATATATCAAAAGATAGTTCTTTATTATCAATTAGTTCTCTAATCTTTTCTTCAGAAATACCTAAGATTTTTTTCTTCCATATTGACCACATCATTAAACAAAAAGTTTTCTTATCTTCACTATCATAAAATACAGAAGTAGTTTCCTTGTCTTTTTTTGTAACACGAGTATAAAAATCTTCATAATTAAAAGACATAGAATAAATATTTAAAAGTTTATTCCATTTAATTTTATTATCTATTGGATTTTCGATACGGAAATATAAAGCCTTTAAATCATCCATATTAAATACCCCTTTTTCTATCATAACAATATAATATCACTCATCAAAACATAAATCAATTAAATAAAAAAATAAATTAAAAAAAACTAATATCATAATTGATATTAGTTAATTTTTCTTTATAAAATATTTTGATTATTGTTAAAAGTATTATTAATTGCTACATCATTTGCAATATTGTTATTAGTAGCTACAGGTTGACTGCCAGCAAATGAATAAGTACCATCATTATTAAATACTAAATCTTTTTGTCTATTTTCTTGAGGGCCTTGCTGTCCCATTCCATACATACCATATAATCCATTCATAGCATTATTAGCATTCTGCATATTTCTTTGTTGTTGATAATTTTGATCGTTCTTTTCCTTCTCTTCCTCATCGTCTTTATTCTTAGAAGCAGCAAGTCCAGATAAACCTAAACCAGCAGCACCAATTGCAATGCCAGCAAGAGCACCAAATCCAAGATTATTTTTATTACCATCTTGTTCAGCAGCATATATTCCATCTAGTCCTGTTTGTGGAGCAACATCCCCAGAAGCAGAAGAAACATAACTATTATCGCTTGTAAATCCTTGATAAGAGCCAAGTTCACTAGGAGAGAAATGATCACCAGAAGATATACCTAATTCAGGAGCTTCTGGAAGAGATGGAGTTGCTGGAAGTGGTTCAGTTGATGGATCTGTTGGTGGATTTGTTGGTGGATTTGTTGGCGGATTTGTGTCATCAGGTGGATTGTCAGGTTGATTACTAGGTGGGTTTCCACCATCAGGAGTAGTTCCAGGATCAGTACCAGGAGTAGTTTCATCCACTTTTATAGCTTCAGGTGGAACATCAGGCTCAGTTGTAACTACAGGATTATTATCTTTAATCCAAGCCTGAATTTCAGGAGTTGAATAATCTTTATCTAAAAGTTTTCTAACAGGGAAAATTTCACGAGGATCGAAAATGTCCATCTCACTTCCAGGAATTTCATTACCATCCTTATCTAAACCAACAATAGTTACTGTTCCAGAACGAGGATCAAACACTTTTTTAATCTTAAACAAATTAGGATATCCATCATTATGTGTGATAATATCATCTTTAACATATTCTTTAAAATCATTACCATTAAAGTATCCACTTAGAGGAAGTAAAGTTGGGAATTTATCAAAATCCTCAAATTCAGCTTTAGCATTTCGATAAGATTCCAAAATTTCTTTTTCATTATTACTATGAAATAAATTATACATCTGACTTCCTTGTTGATTTCTTTGGCTTACCATTGATTTACTACTTTCACAATTTTTCAATAAATTATCAATTACATCTAAGCATTTCAAAGCATCTTCCGCAAGTTTATCTCCTTGTGCTTTAATATCATTATACTTATTCAAAGCATCTTGCACTTTCTGGGTATTTTGATTTATATAATTCTGATATTCGTTATACTTCTTCGCCCAATCAGCATGTTCTTTAGTTTCTTTTCTTTCTTTTATTTCTTTACCATTTGCATCTAACTCACCAGTTCCTACTTCTTCATAATCAGGTTTTGGTTCTTCCCCCAAATCAGCTAATTTTTGAACATAGTCGTTATACGGTTTTTGAACAAGCATGTAAGCATCATATGCAATCTTAAGTTCTTCCTGTTTGGCTTTAATTTTATCATTCAATTCATTCAATTGATTAAGTGCTTCACAACTAGGACCTAAAATATTTTCAAGTTGATTTGCTAAAGTATCCAATGTCCCAACCATATCACCAAAGCACTGATTAACATCTTGAGAAAAACTTCCCCCAATTCTTGCTAACATTTCGTTTGCTGCAGAATTCAATTCTAAGGTTGCAGAAGATACCTGATCCTTTAAATACTCAGCGGTATAATTTTTTCCCTTAAATTCATCAAGACGATTTTGTAAATCATCGCTAATAAATTTACTATCATTTTCATAATTAAGAGTAGGAAATTTACCGGTCTCCTCATCTTTTTTTGCTATAGGAGTTAAAGAAACATAAGTATTATTGTCCTTATCAGTAAATAAAAGGTCCTTTCCATCACGTAATATACCATCTTCAGCTAAAGCTCTTACATAAGATTCTACATCATGAGCTGCAATATCATTACGTCCATGTAAATAAGTATATGCATCACTTGCAGTTTTACCTCTCAAATCTGTCGCAATATTAACATAAAGAGGAGTCCCAGCACTGCCATCAGAACCTGGGGTACCAACATAATTATAGTTTATAGTTTTACCCTGTAACTTATTATAATCAATATTATATTGACTCCAATCTCCATGAGTTTCAGTACCATATGTCACAACAGATTTTGATGCAGCTGTTGCTTTTACATCTTGTGCATTAGGCGTTTCTTGGGCTGATTGTTCATTTGCCTCTGGGTTCACTTTGGGAGTTCCAGAAGCTGGTTGTTCTGTACCATCTTCAATTCCAAACGCTTTTTCTATTGGCCCTAAACTACTTTTTCCGTTTTGCTGTTGAGCTTCTGTTTTTGCTGGTTGTTCATTTGCCTCTGGGTTCACTTTAGGCGATTCTTGGGCTGGTTGTTCATTTGCCTCTGGGTTCACTTTAGGTGTTTCTTGGGCTGGTTGTACTACACCTAACATTTTATCAACTGGTTGTGCCGCTTTTTCAACTACTAGTTGTTGACCTGTTGATACATCCACTGATGCATTTGGGTTCACTTTAGGCGTTTCTGAGGCTGATTGTTTTACACCTAACATTTTATCAACTGGTTGTGCTGCTTTTTCAACTACTTGTTGTTGACCTGTTAGTACATCAACTGATGCATTTGGGTTCACTTTAGGCGTTTCTGAGGCTGATTGTTTTACACCTAACATTTTATCAACTGGTTGTGCTGCTTTTTCAACTACTTGTTGTTGACCTGTTGGTACATCCACTGATGCATTTTTTTCACCAACTACTTGTTGAACTGCTGCTGAATCATCACTACTCTTTCCTGATGATACCAAACTAGCTTTATTTTGACCTGGATAAACTTTTGCTTGAGATCCATGCACTAATCTTGTCAAATAGTCTTTTGATATAGACGTTTGTTCTTTAGTACTAGCATCTTCAAGTATATATTTATCATCCTGTACATCAGTAATGTAAAAGGTTTTCTCACCATTATTACCAGTAGTAATCATAGTACCATATGAATATTCTTCATTTTTCATATCTACACCTCCTAACTATTAACATCTAGTGATTCAGCAATATTATCTGTATTTGCATTTAATGCATTAATCATTGCTTTATAATCATCTAGTGTTTTCTTTAAAAAATGTATATATATTTCACAGGAAGATTCAATTCCTGGAAAATTTTCACATAATAGAGATATTTTTTCATACATAGCTTGCTGAGCATCACCTGACCAAATACCTGTATTATTAATTCTTTCTTTATTTTGTTTTTCAGAATCTAATGTTTCTTTTATTCTACTGCATGAATTTTCAATTGATTTAATCACTTCTTCAAAAGCATTAAAATCTGTTATAACTATATCACTTTTCTGCATATATTAATCACCTCATCAAACTAACTCTTTGTACTATCATTAAATGTAAATGTTCTATTTACATTTTGATTATTAAGAGAAATTCCTAAACCATTAGACTTTTTAATTGGAAGTCCTAAGTTTCTAGGTTCATAATTTGAGCCAGTATTTTTAGCATAAGAAACAACTTCTGAAGGAGAATAACTGCTAACACTAGATGAAGGTTTTTTTATAGCAGAAGTTCTACCTGCTGTCCCAAAATTTTTAGATGTTTGAGCATTACCACGAGGAACACTTGTAAACCCAGGTTTATCAAACATTGTCTTTAAGTCAAGTTTTGAATTATTTGTTGTAGGATTACTTACTTTAGAACTACTAACCCCACCAGACCTTTCAAATGCAATTGATGATGGGCCATATGGTGAATTAAACTTAGGAACAGCTTTCTTTTTAGGGTATCTTTCTCTTTCTCCTCTTAGCAGTGAAGAAAATGCTTCTTCTGAACTACGATAACTATCAAGAGCTGCCCCAACAGATTTATTAATATTTCTCATTGCTCTTGGAATGTTTCTCATTGTTGTAAAGTATGCTGTAGCATGTTCATGAAATTGTTCTGAATCATAGCCTTGCCATACTGTAGTCAATCTATCTAAATCCTTTAAAATATTATTAATTTCTTCATCTATTACTAAACTATCTTTTTCAATAACATCAGCAAAATTTCTAACTTCTGAATATCTTACTTTCAAATTCATATTATCACCTACTCTATCTATTAAAAGAATTTATTAAAATCAACTTCTACAACTTCATTTTCTTTTTCTTTTTCTCGTTTTCTTTTCTCTTCTTCGCTTAAAGTAGTCATAGTAGCAAATTTAGTTAATTCATCATTTAATTCATTACTATTACTGCTATTAGAAGTTGTTCCACTCGACTCAGTAAATGTTTGAGGAGCAACACTATTAACATTCATACTATTTAAAACAGTACCATTTTGAACATAATTGTCTTTGAAAGTTTGTTCTTGTGTTTGTGTATTATTATTAATATCTTTCAAAGCTTTCTCTCCAACAGAATAATTATCTTTTAGCTCTTGCTCTTGTGTTTGATTATTGCTTATGTCACCAAGAGCTTCTTGTTTACGTGAATAATCATCACTATATTTTTGTTCAACTGTTTCATCCATAGAAATATTACTCAATACTGACTGTCCTCTAATAGTTGATTCATCATTATAATTTTCAACAGTTGACTGAGCACCAGTAATATCTACTAAATTTTCTTTATTTACAGTATTATCAGCAATTTCATTAAATGCAGTTGCTTTTGTCCCTTCATTAACACTTCTACCATCATTTTTATCAACAAATATATTTACATGCTTAGAAGTATCACTAGCAGCATTAGCAATAAAATCTTCTGGAATTTCTAATTTTTGAAATTCAGCAGCAGATATTTTATCAGCATTAAATATTCCATCAGTTCCTTTTTGAAAAACCGATCCAAAATCAAACATCGCATTAGATAAAGAACCCATTTCATCTGTAATTATAGATGCAGTTCCACCAAATCCAGCATTGATTGGTCCTTCAAAATCTTTTTTACCTTGATTTCCACCATCGCCTAAATCCATAGAAAGTTTTTTAAAACGGCCTAAAAACGTATTAACCGATTCATCATCTAATTGTAAATAATCATTATCCATACTCTAATCACCATACCCTTACACTACTATACTATTTAATTGTATCTTTTTTTTATTTAATTTGCAACACTTTTTAGACTAAGTGTAAACAAAAAACAATGTACATAGACATTGTTTACATTACCTTTCTCATAATTGCATTATAAATGTTATTTTTCTTTTCTTTTAAAGGCGAAGTTTCTAAACCAGTTTTAAAATAATTTTTAGCTTTATCATATACATCATTAATTGTTGCACCATAATTATCTAAAATATTTAATTTCATTCCATTTCTTAATTCATCATCATTTGTCTTAGCAACCATTTGAGCACCAATTAGTTTATCAGGAAAAATCGGGCTTGATAAAAACAAAGAGCATCTCAAGTCTTTATAACCTTTTTCTGTAGCAATACAAGTATTAGAATGTATTATTGATAAAGTATCAAGTTTCCTATAAATGTTTTCTATTTTAGCACGTAATATGTATTTTGGTAATACAGCTAATTTAAATTCACTAAATCCAGGTTTATGAAAAGAAGACATTACTTTTTCTCTTAAATCTATTTCATCACAAGAATCAGGGAAGAAAAAGCAATCATTATATGTACTAAATGAATACTCAATTCCTTCTTCATCAAAATATTTTGTTAAATACATTGTTTCAATTTTAGATCTAAAAACTTCATCTATATCCATATCATGTTTTCTCAAATCATTTGTATCGAATAAAGTCCCTTGATTAACTTCATAAACGAATTTTCCATCCTTTAAGGAAAATTTAAGATTAAAAAAAGTTCTTTTAGGAGCAATGCCAGCTAAACCACAGGTAACAGGTGTAAAATTCATTATTACTAGACTATTTTTATCAGGGCTTACACTTATTTTAAAATCTTTATTCATAGTTTTTTGATAAACATAAATAATTTCTCTTAAAACTGTTTCATCAAATTTAGGGTTCTTCAATAATTCAGGATTAAGTTCAGATTTTGACTCATTTACCATCCTTTTTAATTCATCATATACTTCTCTTTCAATAAAATACGCCGTATTATCCATACCTAACACCTCTATCATATAAATAGTATACCATAAAAAAAGAAAAAGACTACTCTTTTTCTATTTTTTTTTGAAATTTTAATTTATATTTCGTAAATAATTAACAGCATCATCAAAGGTCTTAACTTCTACTATTTCTATATCATATTTTTTTTCATTTTTTACTTTTATTGCTTCTTCATAGTTTTCTCCAGAAGGAACAAAAAATATAGAAGCACCGCCACTTTCAGCTCCAGCCACTTTATACCTAACTCCACCAATCTGTCCAACTGTACCATCTATATTTATTGTACCAGTTCCTGCTATTTTAAGTCCATGAGTTAAATCTTCCTCTATTAATGTATCATATATAGCAAGTGTTGTCATAAGTCCTGCACTAGACCCACTCTCGGAATCAGAAAATAAAAAATTAATTTTAGGATTAACTTCTAAATCCATTATCTTATAAAATAATAAACCAATTATTTTAGTATCATTAACATTATTAATTCTAACATTTATATCAATTTCTTCATTATCTCTTTCTACAGTAAGCTTAATATAATCGCCTTCATTTTTTAATTCAATAGAAGAAGAAATATCTGAAAAGTCTTTAACATCAATATCATCAATTCTTAATAATTTATCTCCTATCTTTATTTTTTTATCCGAAGTTAAAAAATCATAAGTAGCTGCTACATAAAAAGATGTATCATTAACTACAGGATTCTTATCAGCCTTAGAATAAGCAATAAATAAAGCCGTTTGATTAGCCTGCATTAAAGAAAGCTTATCTCTTGTAAGCATTTCATCAAAAGATTCATCATCAGATATTTGATATTTTTCTTTCTCAACTGATTCCCAATCATTTATAAAAAAAGACAAAAGATATGTTAGAACATTACCATTACTTTGAAGTACATAAGATAGATTATAACTACCTTTTTGCTCATACTTCTCCCCTTCTATTTCAAACCTTTTACTTAAATCAGTAATTCCTCCAGAAGTAAATACATAATATGGTACAGGGAAAGTAAGAATTAAAAATAAAACAAGTAAAAATATTAATGTCTTATAAGAATGTCTTAAAGTATCTAAAGCTACAATTCTAAATTTATATTTCTTATTTAAAGAATCATCTATTTTATAAGATTTATTATTTTCATTTATTTCTTTATTTTTTTTATTCATATTTTCACATCCTTATTAATTATATCAGAAAGAACAATATCTATGAAAAAAAATTTTATTAATATTTTAATTAATACATTTTTAATTGCCATTTTAGCATATATTTTTACATATTCAGATAATATAAAAGAAAAAGTAATTTTTGTAATAGAAATTTGGAAAAATAGTTTAATCCCATCAATATTTCCTTTTTTACTTTTATCAAATCTATTAATTGAATATGGATTTGTTAACTTCATTAGTATAATATTTGGTCCTTTATTTTCAAGAATCTATAATCTTCCTCCAAAAGCAAGTTTTGCAATAATTGGAAGTATTTTTACTGGATTTCCAACTGGTGCTAAATATATAAAAGATTTGTTAAATAATAAAAGTATATCATTAGAAGATGCAAATCACTTAATTACATTTACAAGTTATTCAAATCCAATATTCGTAATAAGTGTCATTGGAGAAGGACTGCTTAAAAGTAAAAAAATAGGAATAATTATTTTTATAATTCACTTAATAACTGGCCTAATTATAGGAGTATTATTTAAAAATAAAAAGAAAAATGATTATAGCCAAAATCAAAGTAATTTAAATAATAATTCTTTTATCAATAATTTAATAAATTCTATTAACGATTCTTTTCATATTTTAATAAATATGCTTGGAATAATAATATTTTTTTCAATAATTATGCAAGTTATTGACTCATTAATTGTTGAAAGTTTTATTTCATGTTTATTTAATGGAATACTAGAAGTAACTTCTTCAATTATCAATATTAGCAAAAGTAATTATTCTTTAAAGCTTAAAGCATCAATAATTGGTTTTTTTATTTCGTTTAACGGACTAAGTGTCCATTTCCAAATAAAAAGCATAATAGAAGGTACTCAAATAAAATATAGAAAATACTTCGTCGCTAGAATACTACAGTCACTATTATGCTTTATATTTTTATTCTTAATTATTAATTAATAGCAGTTATATAAACTTTGCTAACTTCAATAACAGGTCTAATTGCATATTTTTCATTAACATTAGCAAAATTTAATGTTTTGTTATTTCCATTAACATACCATGCCATCTTTCCTCTATCCTCTTCACTTGTTGCTACTTTACCAGTCATAGTCCAATAATTACCACTAACAAGCCAACTAGGAGCACTAGCCAAACTAATAGATGAAGTAGCTACACTTGATGAATTTTTAGGACAAGTCGCAATAATATATCCTACTTCATCAGCAGTAATTAACCTTACTCTACTAGCATTAACCCATTTAGTAGAACTAGAAGGGCTTGCCAATACATCAGTATTTATCTTAATTGAACTATTATTATAATCATTACCATCTGAAATAGATGTATTAAATTCAGTTGAAGACAATAGTAAAGAATTATCATAAACGTCATCATATAAAAGTGTTACGAATTCGTTATATCCAGATGATGGTTGAATAACTCTAAATTTTCTTTGAGTTGATTCATTTAATTGAATAGTAACTAAATCACCAATATTAAAGTTACTATAAGGAGATGAACCATAATCAATAAACTTACTTCCAGAAGCAACAATAGAAATAGCAATATTAGTTGGTAAGTCTTTATGAACCAAATCAATTCTTATTTTGTAAAGTGGATTATTAGTTTCTAATCCATCACTCTCAGTACTCTGCTCTAAAAAATAATCTGTAACAATATCTACATTAGTTTCATCTGGTATATTATATTTAATATCCCCATATTCAATATATAAATAAACATAATCAAAATTAGAAGGAACTCCATCTCTATTTAATATTGTATCAACTTTAGTAGTCTTTTTTACTGCCAAAGTTTTAGTATCACCATCATCAAATGTTAAAATAGCACATCTTGGAATAATTTGTCCATACTCATCAGACTCCGGTTCTGCTGTTGTATTTATACAGTAATCAATAGAATATAATCCTTTTTTTTGAATATCTTGCTCAACATCAATAACAAAATTAGACTTAAAAGCTTGTAAACGTGTAATAAGATCTGTATCTGTTTCTTTATCTCTATAATTTAATACAACCGTAAATAAAGAAATTGCTAAAATACTAGAAAACACAAAACTTGCAATAAGTTCAATTACAGTAAAGCCTTTATTATTATTTATATTCTTTAACATGTTGCACCACCTATTCCATCAACCATCAATTCAATATTAGTAACACGTCCATCATTAAATGCAACAATAATTCTTTTATTATCTCCAGTATATCCTGTATTATTATATCTTTGCATATTCTCAATATATTCTCTTGTTAGTCTATCAAAACCTTTACTAGATGCTACAAAAGAATCAGAAATTGTATAATTAGTCAGAATAATTTTACTTACATCAAGATAATCTCTAGACAAAAGTTTTTTACAATAATTAGAATTTGCTAAATAAATACATATATCAGTGCTATCAAATATATAATAATCTTTACCATCAGGAAAACTAACCAAATTAGCAATTCTTTGATCAGGATTTTTTAAAATCATTTTTCTAATTAAATGTGCATCATAAATACTATCAATTGAATCATAATAAACTTCTTTATCATAGTTAGCAATTAAAGGTAAAATGTTTGCAATTATAAATGTGAACAAACCTAATACAAATACAGAAGTTACTATTGATTCAACCAATACAAATCCTTTATTATTCATAATCGTCACCTCATATCATACTATACAATTAATTATATAATATTTTTATTTTTAATACCATATTATTTTAAAAAAAATAATTGAAATATTGATTAAAGCTTTAAGTTATTATATAATTATAATGATATTATAGAAAATAAGGGGCAGATAAGTATGATAGAATATGATTTTGTAAATATGCCAATAGTTGATATTGTAAACAGAGTAATAATTTATGCATCTCAACATAAGGCAAGCGACATACACTTTGATCCAAGAGAAGATTGTATGATGATACGTATGAGAATGGATGGAAGATTAAAAGACCACACAAAAGTACCAAAAATGTATGAAAAGAACTTAGCTACGAGAGTTAAATTAATATCTAAAATGAATATTACTGAAACACGTATTCCACAAGATGGAGCAATTAAAGGTGTTGTCGATGGAAGAGAACTTGACATGCGTGTTTCTGTGCTACCAACCAATGAAGGAGAAAAAATAGTTGTACGTCTATTAGACTACAGCCAAAGTTTAAATGGATTAGATAGCTTAGGATTCGCGCCACATAATTTAAAGAAAATTGAGAGGCTTCTTGATATACCAAACGGAATTATTCTAGTTACAGGTGCAACAGGATCAGGTAAATCAACTACTACCTACTCTATGCTTTCAGCATTAAATACTGAAGACGTTAATATTATTACAGTTGAGGACCCAGTTGAAATGAACATTGAAGGAATAAATCAGGTATATGTTAATGCTGAAGTAGGGCTTACATTTGCAAGTGCTTTAAGATCAATCTTAAGACAAGACCCAGACATAATTCTTATCGGAGAAATTCGTGATAGCGAAACTGCTCAAATTGCTGTACGTGCAGCTATAACAGGACACTTAGTATTATCTACAATCCATACAAACGATGCCCTAAATACAATCGAACGTTTACTAGACATGGATGTAGAAAGATACTTATTATCAACCGCATTAAATGGAATCATATCACAAAAATTAGCAAGAACTCTATGCCCAGATTGCAAAAGAATTAGACCTACTACTTCTTATGAAAAACAAATATTTAGTAAACTATTAGGAAAAGATGTAGAAGAAGTTTATGAACCAGTTGGATGTGAAAAATGTAATCGTGGATTTAGGGGAAGAATTGCACTACATGAAGTATTATTCCTTACTGACAAACTACGTGAATTAATAAACGATGAAACAGTTGATAAAGAAACATTAAGAAAAGCAGTATACACAGGAGATACTACTACTCTACTACAAGATGCACTTGAAAAAGTAGTTGAAGGATACACTACATTTAAAGAAGTATATCGTGTTGTTGATATTGACTTTGACCTAGAACGTAGTATAAGAGAAGAAGTTAGAAAAGAAGAAAAAGAAAGTAATCAAAATGAAAAACTTGAAATTATTGACTTATATGATAATAAAGATTCTAATTTGAAATTAACAACTAAAGAAATAAATAAAATTAAACAAAAAGCAACAGAAGAAGCAGAATCAAAATATAAAAAGAAAAAAATTGAAGATAATGAAATAATTGATGTATTTGAAGGTATAAATCAAGAAACTGAAGTAAAAGAAAATAAAGAAGAAGATAAAAAGAAGGACAAAGACAAAGATAAAGATAAAGATAAAGAAAAAAGCAAGGAAAAAGAAAAAGATAAGGATAAAGACAAAGACAAAGATAAAAAGAAAAAATAAGGAGATTGGTTATTCCAATCTCCTATTATGTTGCAATAATATAAATAAAATTTAAATAATTAAATTATATATTTCATCATTAATATCTTCTATACTTCTAAGTTTATTATCTTTAATACATTCTATTTTATTCCAATTATAAAGTTCCGATAATTCAACATAAGCTCTTTCAGCATTTTTTAAATGCTCAGGGCTTTTTTCATGTTCATCTAAAAACTCTCTATTTTTTTCAAGTTCTTTTGTAAAATCATAAGGTACATGTAAAAATATTGTTTTATCAGGTTTAGGCAATTCTAATAACCAATATTCAAGTTTATCAATCCATTGATACATATAAAACCTTTCGTCCTTATTTTCAATTTTACAACCTTGATGAGCTAAATTACTAGTTACATATCTATCAAGAATAACATAATAACCTTTATTTACATATTCTAAAACTTTGCCAATATTATATTTTCTATCTGCTGCATAATATAAACATGCAATTTTAGGATCTAGTTTAACTGCGTTATCAAAAAAGCTTTCACATATTTCAGGTTTTCCTAAATAAGCTCCTCCAACAATTTTACCAGTTGGTGTATCATAACATGGAAACGAAAATGATATGCATTTCATTCCTTCTTTTTTTAATCGTTCAACTAAAAGCTGAGACTGAGTCTGCTTTCCAGAACAATCTGTACCTTCAATTACAATAATTTTTCCTTTATTGTTAACTTCATCCATACTATCTCCTCCATTCTAGTATTATTTTACCAAATTAAAAAAAAAGTAGCAACCTACTTTCTTTTATACTCCAAATGCTTAAAATTAATTCCATTTTCATTTAAAGAAGATAAAACATTATAATTCCATAGATTATCATCTATTGAAGGGAAATAAACATCTGCGTCACTACATGTTGAATCAATTTTTGTTATAAGCATCTTACTAGCATTATTTATAAATTCGCTATAAACACTTGCACCACCAATAACCATAAATTCTTTATCAAAACTTGAAACATACTCTAACAATTCATCTTTAGAATGAAATACTTTAATACCTTCAATATTTATATTACTACTAGATAATACAATATGTTCTCTTCCAGGAAGAAGTTTAGGTAAAGACTCTAATGTCTTTCTTCCCATTATTATAGGCTTTCCCATAGTATTATCTTTAAAAAATTTCATATCTTCTTTAAATCTCCATATTAAAGTATTATCTTTTCCTAATTCGTTATTCTTGCCAATTGCTGCTATTAAAGTTAAATTATTATATATCTTACTCATATCTAAATACCTAAAGGAAACTTAAGTTGAGGATTTTTTGTTTTTATTTTTTCACGAGGATAATCAAGTAATTGAATATCATCAGGTTTAAAATCATCAAAATTAGTAATATCTTCATTTAATACAATTTCAGCTTTACAATTAATTGGCTCTCTATTTAGCATTTCAATAGCTTGATCTATATGGCGATCATATAATTGAACATTAATTGGTTTCCATGTAAAAGTTCCAGGAGTTAAATTTAATTCCTTAGCAACCATCTTTTGTAAAGCAACATATTGAACTTGATTAATACATCCCGCTGTTGCAAAATCAGATGATCTTTGTACCATTGTCATATCTAAATAATCTACTTTATCCCATCCGTGTCTTACATTCCAAACTGTCAAAAATGCGCATGGTTTTAATCCATGAGGTTCATTAAAATCATCTTGTTGCCAAAGACAAGAAATATTCCTTCTTCCATCAGGATTATTCTTGATAGCATTAATTACCTCTTCTTTTAGCATATGACGACGTCTAACTGTTTCACCATATACTGCACCAATAGTTGGATGGCCATCTTCATTTTTAATAAATTCACCATTTTCATCACGAAGTGCCCAATCAACCCACCAATTATTAATTTTTTGGTCATCATCCCAAGTTTTTCGATCTAATAATTCATCAAAGGTAACTAAATCATTACTTTCTTTTTGATAAATCCATAATATCTCAGCAAAACTAGCTTTAGTTGCTATTGGTCTTAAAGTAATTAATGGGCTTTCACCCTTAGATAAATCATAAGTACATTCAACACCAGTATTAACACTCAAAGTATGAGCAGGAACCCAAAGCTTAACTCCATTATTTTCTATATGGACACTTTCCTTCTCACCTACTTTAATTTGTTCTCCATCTTTAGTAATGATAGAATTATTTTTTTTATCATAGGTTGCTCCTTCATAAAAATCTTCATAATGTGGGCGTGGGTTTTCGTCAAAGCATCCATCCTGCAATATATGATCCATTATTTGCTTAGTGTACATATCACCTTTAGTTCCAATTCTCTCACCTTTACTATTTACCAAATATCCATCTTTTATTACTGGAGCTTCATATTCACATTTTTTCAAAACCAAAGAGCTTTCACCCATTTCTAATCTTTTTAAATTGATTCTTTTTATATCAACTGATTTCATAAAACCTCCTACATTTTAGACTCATCTATAACATTACTATTTTCATCAAAATCTAAATTAATAAATCTTCTACTTGCAAGATAATCACACATATGAACAAATTTCTCCATAGGAGCTTTTGGTATAGGTAATATTACTGGACTATAATTATTAGTATTCCATGGCCCCATATGACTTGCCACAGCAGAACTAACTTTTTCTATATCTTCATCATTCATTTTAAGATTATCTTTATTTTCTTTTACATATTCACTAGCTAAAATTGGATGATCAAATCTTGTATAATTTTCCTTTTTATCTTTACCATACTTCAATCCATCATGAATTAATAATGCAATAATTATTAAATCTTTATCTCTTTGACTATATGGTTTTCCTATAATTGGATTAGAAAGTAATTCATAGGCAAATTTACAAGCAGATTTAACATGCCTTGAAAGTCCACCATCACCAGCAGCATATTTAGGATGATATTTACCAGTACTTGATGCGTCAACTTTAAAAAAGTAATCAGGCAAATGTCCAACAAGATATCTTGCATCTTTTTTTAAATCTTCATCATTTATATATAAATATTCATTTTCAAAAATTTTTATTTTATCTTTTTCATTCATTATTACTTCCTCCGATAAAATTAACTAAAATAGAATTTGAAACATATAACCTATCAAGTGGTAATCTAATATAATTACCATCATCTTCTAATAATCCAGATTCTACTAAACTAATTATATCAAAAACATCATCCACTTTAAAAGAATATTTAGACTTAAACAATGATTTATTAACTCCTTCTCTCTTCCTAAGTCCAAATATCATCTCATTTTCCATATCTATCTGTTTTGATATTTTCTCTTCTTCATAAACATAATCACCATTATTATATCTATCTATATTTCTATTATTAGTATATCTAACTTTATCAACAAAACCAGAAGCTCCTAAACCAAAACCATAGTATTCTAAATTATTCCAATAAACTAAATTATGCTTTGATTTATATCCTTCTTTTGAAAAATTACTTATTTCATATTGATGATAACCATTTTCCTCTAAATAACTAATAATACTATAATACATATTAGATTCAATTTCATCATCAATTGGCATTACTTTATCTATATAAAGTTTAGTATGTTCTTCTATTATTAAAGAATAAATTGAAATATGTTTGGGCTCTAACAACAAAACAAATTTCAAATCTTCTAAAACATCCTCAACTGTCTCACTAGGAAAAGCATACATCAAATCTAAATTAAAATTGTCAAAATATCTTTTTACAAGATTAATATTATTTATAATAGTATTTTTATCATTATATCTATTAAGAAAAGGCATAAATTTATCATTAACTGTTTCAATTCCTATACTAATTCTATTAACATTATTATCTCTAAATAATATTAATTTTTCTTCAGTAATATCATTCACATTAGCTTCAATTGTAAACTCATAATCTTCACTTAAATTAATTTTTTTTATAATAGCAAATAATTTATTTAATTGTTCTACTGATAAACAACTAGGGGTTCCTCCACCTATATAAATTGTATTAATTAAATCATTTTTATATCTCTTATTAATTTCTTTTTCTAATGAAATCAAATACTTATCTACTAAGTTTTTATTATAAAATTGTTTACAAAAATCACAATATGAACAAATACTTTTACAAAATGGAATATGTATGTAAATACTATTAACCATTTTACTCCTCACTATCCATTGATAGTACACTCATAAATGCTTCCTGTGGAAGTTCAACACTTCCTACTTGTTTCATTCTTTTCTTACCTTCTTTTTGTTTCTCTAAGAGTTTTCTCTTACGTGTAATATCTCCACCATAACATTTTGCAAGAACATCTTTTCTTAAAGCTTTAATAGTTTCTCTTGCAATTACATGATTACCCAAAGATGCTTGTATAGGTACTTCAAATAATTGTCTTGGAATAGATTTTCTTAAAGATTGCACAATTGCTCTTCCTCTAATATATGCAAAATCTTTATGTACAATAATTGATAAAGCATCAATGATATCACCATTCAACAAAATATCCATTTTAACTAAATCACTAGATTTATAGCCTATTATTTCATAATCAAAGGATGCATATCCTTTTGTATAAGATTTTAATTTATCAAAAAAATCATATACAATTTCAGATAATGGAAGTTCATAATGAATATTAACTCTTGATGGATCTATATAATCCATACCTATATAAATTCCACGTTTATTTTGACATAATTCCATAATAGGACCAATATATTCACTAGGAGTAAAAATATTAGTTCTAATATATGGTTCTTTTATTTCTTTTAATAATGTTTTATCCGGCATTTTACTAGGTGCATCTACCATTAATACTTCGCCACTAGTAAGAATTGCTTCATATACTACTGATGGTGCAGTAGTAATTATTTCTATATTAAATTCACGAGTAATACGTTCTTTAATAATATCCATATGTAAAAGTCCCAAGAAGCCACATCTAAAGCCGAACCCCAAAGCAGTAGATGTTTCAGGTTCAAATACAAGTGAAGCATCATTAAGTTGTAATTTTGATAAAGCCTCTCTTAAATCTTCAAACTTAGATGATTCAACGGGATATAACCCACAAAATACCATTGATTTCATAGGTTTATATCCAGGAAGCGGAACACTTGCAGGATTCTTTTCAAGAGTTATTGTATCTCCAACTTTAACATCACTTATACTTTTAATACTAGCAGAAATATATCCAACTTCTCCTGCACTTAATACTTGTTTTTTTACTTCCCAAGGATTTTTAATATACAAATCAACAACTTCATAAGTAGCACCTGTCTCCATCATTTTAATAGTATCACCAACTTTTAATGTACCATTAAAAATACGAGTAGCAATTACAACACCTCTATAAGAATCAAAAACACTATCAAAAATTAAAGCTTGAAGTGGATTGTCCTCTTCTCCTTTAGGGCAAGGAATTTTTTTACAAACCTGATCTAGTAAATCTTTAATACCTACACCTGTTTTAGCACTAGTTAATATTATTTCATCTTCATCAAAACCAATTAAATCAATAAGTTCTTTTTTTACTTTATCTATATCAGCATTTGGTAAATCAATTTTATTTATAACAGGAATAATAGTAAGATTATTATCAAGAGCAAGATACAAATTAGCAAGAGTTTGTGCTTCTATTCCTTGAGATGCATCAACTACTAAAAGAGCACCTTCACATGATGCTAAAGATCTAGATACTTCGTAAGAAAAATCTACATGTCCCGGAGTATCAATTAGATTAAGTAAATACTCCTCATTATTATAAGTATACTTCAAAGAAGCAGTATTAAGTTTAATTGTAATACCACGTTCACGCTCAATATCCATAGAATCCAAAAATTGAGCTTTTGCTTCTCTTTCACTAACTGCATGAGTCTCTTCCATTATTCTATCTGCTAAAGTACTTTTCCCATGATCTATATGTGCAATAATTGAAAAATTTCTAATATGAGTCTTATCCATAATTTCACCTTAATTCGCTAATTAATATTATAAAAGAATAAATAAAAAAAGAAAAGAATTAGTATTAAATAATAAAATAAAAAAGTAAAAGTATAAAAAACTAATTACTTTTACTATTATTTTATTAACCTACACGAAAGACTGGAGAAATCCCCAAAGAAGAATTAGAAGAATAGTTAGAATAAGTACCCCTATCTGAAGCAACTTCAAAATCTTCAGGATTATAAGCATCTGCAGTACGCAACCACCAATTAATAATTGTACCATTATATGACTTTTTTACATAATTAGAAGTTCCAGTATTAACACCATGATTACTGTAAAAATCTAATTGCCTTGAATATTCCATCGCGGAATCATAGCCAGCATATTGATTATATCCAAAGATTTCTTCAAAAGAAATTAAATATAATTTATCAACAGTAACAAAATTATTTGAATCATTGTAACCATGTCCAGATACATTTTTAGTATCGATTATTACACTTTTCATATCACTAGGAAGAGAATTAAAAATAGTTTGATTTAAATAAGATCTTACTTCACAACTTTCCCATCCGCCCTTATTACCATTTCCAATAGTACTAGTTCCTATACGAGTATCAAATGGATTCATTCTTTTTTGTTCAAGAATACCAACAAATTCAACAACAAAACCACAAGCAGACTGTGAAAAACTTGCATTAGAACATTGTGCTGAAGTGCTCATATTAGCAATTCTTAATTTTTGAGTTCCAAAACTAGAAAGAGTTATTTCTTTTTCATCTCCAACATGATAAACACTTGTATTTCCATCATTAACTGCTTTTCTAATCGTCGCCCAACTATCTGTAGCAAACGAAACTGGACCTGGAATATTACTAGTTACTTCGCCATCATTCAAATTTAAAGATGCAATTAACGGACTGCCCCAACTCTTGCAATCATTATTTAATATTTGTATTTTACTTCTTCCGTCTACCCCTGTTTTATCTACTTTTTCCTTTATTTCCGTATCAGTTAAATTAGTTTCTATCTTATCGATATCTAGCTTATCAACTGGAGTTACTTCTTTTACTCCTTGTCCTGTTTCATCAGTACTTATCCAATAGTAATCATATCCTTTTCCATC
>AUXO012345917.1_pt1 | contig 36255 bp, 56 predicted proteins | sample 768731 | NCBI WGS metagenome assembly AUXO01 (sample SAMN02715735, study PRJNA202380) | gut metagenome | biome: sheep rumen | host: Ovis aries | place: New Zealand: Palmerston North | reverse complement strand
GAATCGCTGCAAACGTGGTATCATTCCGAAAAACAAGCCACACAGTAACCCCACACACAACCATTGACGGAAATAATGAATTTCTATTGAACTTCTTGTCATAAGTAATCTCTGGTTTAGTTATGGGTGGCTCGACAACCCTTTCTGGTTTTGCTGGAGGATTCTTATATGACTCAGATTTTAATTCTTCCATCCGTTCCGTTTTGGTTTCCAGTTCTTCATTCAGTTGTCGTAGTTTGGTCGTAAGCATCAAGGCTTTATCAACAACCTGAATTTCATCAGTATTTCTCATGATAACCTCCTTTGAAATGATCACTCTTTACAAAGCACGAAATTAAAGGTCTGACCGATTCTAATATTATTACTTTTCTTTCATCCACAACATTCTCTCCAAAAAATATTGATAACAACCAATAAACAATAAACAGTTAGTTAAGTTTTTAGTCGTTATCAACATTATATCACATATAAAAATAAATGTAAATAGGGAATTTTGTCGAAAAATACCACCTGTACTGTGTGCAAAATAACCAATCGAAACTTCGTGGCTTGCTCAATGCAACTTACTTAATCATCAATATACTCCATTATGTCACCAGGCTGGCAATTCAGGAGCTTACATAGACGATCAATAATTTCTGAATTGACTGATTCATTATGAATCAGTCGATCTACAGTATTAGCATGAATTCCGTTCTTCCTAAGATAACTTTTATTGATGCCCTTTTCATCCATAAGAATGAATAACTTTCTAAATGAAATCGACATAGAATCACCTCCCTTCAACTCTATTGTACCCGATTGCGTACAAAATGTCAATAGTTTCGATAAAATAATCTGTACGTCAAAATAGACAAATTTTGCCTTGCACTTTTGGGCGTTATGCCAATTGACAAGTTGTCTATTTTGACGTACAATATTATTAAGATAAGTTGTCTATCACAGTAGACAGCATAAAGGAGGCAATTATAATGAATGAATTCACTAAGACTTACAGACTGTTCAAAGAAGCCGTAGACTACTATCCTGCCGATATTTCAACATATGAAGGGTGGAGAGAACTTCCGGTAAAGCTCAGAGCTGCTGGGTTGTTCATACAGTTCTTCGATCAAATAACCCTAGCTTATCAAAAGAATAAGGACAGCTACCCTTTTATAGAAGAAGAAACCGCAGTTTCAACAGTTATCCAGTACATCATTAAGAATGTACCAATGATACTCTATCAGGCTAAAAGATACACTCCTGGCTATATGTATAAGGTCACATTCAATGCTATCTACCCACTTGGTAGGATCAAGCAAGACGTAGCTGCTTATCACAATAGAAGAAGCATCTTCGGTGACTTCATCGGGGAGCGTGGGAGCTACGAACAGACCATAGAAACTGATGCAGAAAACAACTTCACTTATGCTGATTTCAACTTTGATTACATCACTACCGAATCTCTGGAAGATGAATTCGATAGACTTGCAGATGAAGCTGAGTTCTTCAAGATTCTGGAGCAGCTTAGTGATAAGGATCTGGAAATGGTTGAAAAGCTCATCAACAAAGTAAAGTTCACCCGGAATGAAAAGAATCTAGCTAAGATCCAGAGAATCCGGGAACTTCTGGAAGCTACTTACAAATGCTGAAATAACAAATCGTTAAAGTAAGCATAGAAACATATCAAAACACATCAACAATTTATTTTTTTTGAAAGAGGTATTATTATGAAAGAGTTTAAGGACACATTTAATCTTTTCGGAGAAGCAATAGGATTAACATTCCCTATTGACTATACTACATGGATGTCAATCCCGAACAGACTCAAAGCGGCAGCCTTATTTGTCAACTTCTATGACCAGATCACACTTGCTTGGACAAAGGCTTGCAGTGAATTCACTGATGAGGAGGACGGAGTTTCTACCGTAATGCAGTATTTGCTGAAGAATGTTCCTATTATAATGGACAATCCCAAGAAATTCACTCCGGCATATATCTACAGAGTAGCATACAACTGCATGGGCTGTCTCAGAAGGGTTCAGAGGGAACAGGATAGATTCGCATACACTGTGTCACAGTTTACTGTTGTCAATGATGACGTACTGGATCTGTTTGATACGATCATCGGTTCAGACTGCTTTACCGCATCTGAACTTGAAAAACTTAGAATGGAAATGAGGAATATCATATTGAACATGGATAAGGATACTATTAAAGTAGTTGAGCATCTTCTGGATGGGAAGAAACTTACAAAGAAAGCGGCAGCTAAAGAGCCTGAGATCATGGCTGATCTTCGTAAGACATTTGCGAAATACAGATCCACTCTGATTCCAGAGGATAACAGATTTGCTACATTCAAGGATGTGCTGGACTGTGAAGACATCATCGATTCAGCTACCGTAGAAATGCGTGATGGCGTCAAGGCCGTATACTGCGGCGAAAAAAGAATTTCACCTATCACCGGCAAGACCGAAGTTGTATTCTTCGGACCAGATAGAGATTATGTACTTCCGGTAGGCATTGCTGGTGAGCTGGTAGTAACAGAAGTAGAAATGATTGGAGAGTGATAGTAGATGATCGAAATTATTACTGGTGGAAGAACTGTAGGCAAAACGGAGTGTCTTCTTAGGCACTCCGCAGCCCAAAATATACCTATCCTATGTACCAATGCTGAACGTGAAGCGCATCTGCTGGAAATGGCCGACAAATTAGGGATACAGATCCCTAAGCCCATAACTTTAGCTCTATACAGTAAGCATCATGGATTCTTTGGAAGCAGTAAGGTTTTCATGGATCAAGTTGATAAGATCATGGAAACCATGTTCAACGCCGTTATAATCAAAGGCGTTACTATATCAGACTACCCAGCTGACAGTCAGGAGTAAACCTATGATGAACAAAACTAAAATCAATATCCTAGGTACACCCTATCAAATTCTATTCAAGCAACCGGAAGAAGATACCATGCTGACTGATTTATACGGCTACACAGACCCCATTACTAAGGTAATCTGTATCGATGCTAAAGATTACATGAACATCATTGACAATGAACTTCACCGCAAAGAAGTTCTACGCCATGAAATTATTCATGCCTTTCTTGCGGAAAGCGGTCTGGACAACAATGCACATAAGTCTGATCATTGGGCTATTGATGAAGAAATAGTTGACTGGCTTGCTATTCAAGGACCTAAAATCTACAAAGTATGGACGGAACTAAATATTCTATAACAAAAGCTCCCACAAATTGTGGGAGCTAACCTTTTATATAAGTAGTTTTCATTTTTAGAGAATCGTTATAGTATTTGTAGATTATACGCACCGGGGTGAATATCATGGGAAAATACAGCGCCGAATACATAAAGACAAAAACCAATGAATTGTACGATTCATTACCTATGGATTATGATAGTAGGATAAAGTGTTTCGATGTTAGGGATGAAATTCTTGATCTCAACTACACATTCTTTGGATATGTGGCATCTTCGACTTTTGTTGAAGGCGTGGAGTATGAAGATAAATTCCAGACAGCTATCATGTCATTTCTTGGTATGTGGTGGAAATACAAGTGGACACCTAAATATCGTGCTGACTTATCCTTTGCCGTATTCTTCAAGCCACGAATATCAGAAGAGATCAAACGATATCTTTCTGTAGTGAGCTATACTCAGCGAAGAACTGCTTGTTCTAAGGCAGCGAAGCAACTTGGGAAACATTGGACGAAAATCACATACGAAGATCTTTCTAAGGTAGTATTACCAGCAGATGACATGATCGCTCTTAAAGCTGTTCTTGGGGCTAATATTCCGGCTGACATATCTGAGCTGGATACCTTCCTTGAATCAAAAGAACCAGTTCAGGGAATTGAAAAGTACCAAACCACAAAGTATGATTCAATTGAGGAACTTTTGATTCAAGAAATGATAGAAAGAGAATCGAAGTTGTCCGATAAGGATTTGAAGGATATAGCTGATATGTATTGTTTACCTCAAGACACGGTTACTTCAGCTTATCCTAAATCCTTGGACATTCTATATAAAAGGTTATCTGATAATCTTGATATATGAAAATATCCCCAGTTTATTCTGGGGATATTTCTATTTCAGCAAATTTGCTATCAGGGAACTTTAGGGCATCCTTCTCAATTTTATCTTCTGAGTACCCAGCATCTATCAGGTCATCATAGTATAATTCATAATCAGGTTCAAACACTTCATGCTCCGTAATATACCGATGTATGATATAGTCAGTACCTTCAACTATATATTTTGACAGCTCTTCGACGCTGTATTTATCAGCCGCATATTCTGGGCTGATTGATTTACCGTGAACCCAAATAGGTTTATTGTCAGTAACACATACATATATTTCATCATCATCTGTAAAGCTACCAAATAGATTATTTTCAAAATCAATTGCTTCAAAACCTAGTTCTTTGAATAAGATCCAGAGCCAGCAATTTTCAGATGATTTTGAAAAATATTTGATAATATCCTTTAGATCTAGACGATAAAACATTGTTCCCTTGGTCATAGCTTGGGTTGTAGTACCGTAAATTTTTCGTATCAATCTCTTCATGGCTGACCTCCGTAACTGTTGATAGCATTAGGAAGAACTCCTCGCTTATTTCCGGTCAGCTTGGAATAGTTAAAATTATTACGAATATATACCCAGAAGAAGTGTCCTTTTGACGGAGCTGACTGCCACTTTCTATACAAAGCTGATGGGAAATCATAATAGATGTATACATCTCCCGGACCACCATTCTTGTTTTTGAACTGAACGATTAAGTCACCGGTCTTATCTTTTCTATCACGAATATTAAGTCCATAAGCCCAAACATTTGAGGACTTAACTCTAACCAGATTTTGCGCAAGGTTCTTGGTATTGATAGCGGCTGTGATGCTGGATCTACAAGATGAATCGATCATCATCTGATTATAAAAAATATCACCGCAGGCAGCTTCGACTACCTTGATAATATCCTCAGAAGTTTCAGCAATATATTGCTTTTTAGGACTATAATTGCTGTACACATCAATTTTAGTACCAGATCTATCATAAGTACACCAGATATTTGTTAGTCCACTGTCTGTGCTGACAGTACACATATACCTTTTCTTATGGGTATTATTAGGCTGAGATAGCCCCAAGAAATCCATTACTTCAGCAAATTCTCTGTAAAGCATCTACTTCACCACCATCAAAATAGAATGATATAGTTCTTATATGCTTTTCGGATTCTATTGCCAACTTTCCATTTTATCGTACTCATAGCAAGCTCCATATCCAGCATATCCTCGACTTTGAACAGATCAAAGCCGAGGGTTTTTTCTTCTGGGGTCATTTCGATAGTATCTACACGAATTTTATTCTGGTAAGTTGTAATGCTTATATTGATAGTCATTTCCTGAACATCATTCGGTATTCCGCCATATTCTTCTTTCAGTTCATACAGCAAAGTGACGTAAACATCAAAAGTGTTTCTATCTTTTGTAAACTTGTATGCACCATCCAGATTTTTGTACAGATACTTCCCGACCATGTTGACTACGGTGCTTGCTGGTGGGATATTAGTAGTTTTGCAGTATATCTTCATCAGCAATCACACTCCGGTTATTCGTTTTCCATTCTGGAATTCTATATAGTCAGCACCAACGGTCTTAATATTACTCCGTAGAGTAGTTAGCTTATCCCCTAGGATATCAAGACTCCTATTCTGATACAGTGCAGTTATAATATCTTCCCAAGTCAATCCAGTATCTGGTACAATTATATCGCCTGCCGATCCCTCAAGGATATATGGTACTCCGTCTTTATCCAGCATTGAAAGCGCTACGCTTTGCAATCTTCCGGTTTGCACTAATGCACCTACTGGATATGGATCTGTTGATTGATATTCAGCCGGAATTGCGATTAGCTGTACCTTACCTACTGATGAAGCTGAATTGAAGAGGTTGAGTATAGGTCCAGCTTCAACTTCTGCGGTTGATTGCCCCGAACTATCAAGCGGAACAGCCTTACTAATAGTCTGTGGTTGTTTAATATTCCTAGAACTCCATGTACCATCAGGAGATAGTGGTTGTTTTGTTCCAACATCAGTATATACTGCAATTTTAAGGAACTGGTTAAGTGGTAGATTCCAATAATCTTCATGGATACCAAAGACATTGAGTACATCTGCGGTATATAAACTAGATAATGTTGCGACATTATAGTGACCGCTTACTGGTAACAAGGCATTTGCATTTGTAATTTGTCCTGTAGCACTAGCAGGTAATGTAGAACTATATGTTGGTGTAATTCTGTTGATAAAAGCCCAACCGTTTTTATAACCTGAGCCTGTGTTTAGATTCCAATATGACCCTAGAAGTTTTGTACTTCTTACAGCCGTATCAGAGTTCTCAAATCCCACAAGATTGATTGGATTTCCGTTAGCTATGATGTTAAATTCCATCGGAGTAGTGATGTCTAGCACATGATCAGATTGGTGAACAGGCCATACCCAGTTATTAGAATGCTCAGTTCCCATAATAACACCGTAGTAATCTGATTTACTTCCGGCTGTAATTTGATCCCACAAGTTCTTAGTAGCGGACTGCCAGTACCCACCCGTGCTAAAAGCTGGGGTAAGTTCCTCGTTGGAATCATATACGGTATATCCACATTTCTGCTGTATGATGTTTGAAAGTCGTCCAGTAATTCTACGACCAATATATGAAAGTACCTGGCAGTATGGGTTACGATCTGCTTGTATGGTAGCCGCTGAAATATATCCTGTATTATCTATATCGGCTTGAGCTGCGGCAGGTAGTGCGGACTTAATAACTGAGTATTCGTCCTTGAGTTTCATCTTCCAGTCAGTTTCTGTCCATATATCATATCCAGCTGGTAACGGATCACCACTATTCAATATCGGAGCATCAAAGTAATTAGACCGAATAGAACCTTCAACTGCTAAATATGGTCCTACGACATTTGCTGTCGTTTCAATGCCATTGTAGTGGATTTCCCGTGCTACAAGCATACCAAACAAATCAGTTTTATCTACCTTAGCAACTGGAATAGCCGCATCGGTAAAAGTATCATGTTGATATAATACATAGGTCGCTGGATATTCGGGCTGATTGTCAATATCTCCGATATCACGCAATATTCCGACTGTTCCTAAAGCATTTTCTTCCAGCTCAGTCACTATGCTCATGGATGTGGAGACATCAGCCACATCATACAGTCTATCGAAGATTTTGGTTGTACCAGGTGCTACAGTGTCAATCGGGGCAGCAGACCACAGTCCGGCGTGACCATTCCATAGCAAGGATCCATATAGTGCAGGTGGTAAATTTTCTGATGGCTGATATGTCATCAATACTGCGGAAAATTCATCTATGCCGGTTATAGAGATAACTTCGATATTCTTAGTAGCATCCATATATTCAGTGTGATTGAAATAATACTGCTCAGGATTACAAGAGGTCATATCTACAATAGCACCCATGTCATTCTTCTTTGCAGTTGTACCCTTTGGGAACTCACGAACATACTCGGATTTAGTAGCGACAAACTTATTGACAAATGCACTTGGTACAGAGAAGGATATCTTGGCAGCCCAAGGAAATGCAGCTGGACCTAAGAAGTCACCATTGGCAGGATCAGAAGTGTTCACAGCAGAATTTGTTTTTACCATACCACCGATTATACCTTTATCAGTAAAGCCAGTCAGTAGAATAAAAAACGGAGTATCTACCACACCATCGATCATCAGTCTGATTTTTGGGACCTGAGCTAATGTAGGACTGAAATCCTCATAAGGGTTTAATGACGGAGAATTTACTGTCCATGTACCAGGCTGAATAACTAAGCCGTCCACTACCTTCATGTAGTTTTTCATTGCATTGAGTGTGTCATCAGAAAAATCTTCTAAATCCACATTGGCCGGAGGTACAAGATTACCAGTAGGGTGTGATTCCTCAGTATTAGATATGAGTGGACCGTAGTCTACTACCTTAGAAGGCCAATGTGCTGAAACATCTGTAAGATAAGCATTTCCGATGAAAAACGACGCCAGTATATTATTAGCTGCAACCAATCGACAGCCTTCCGGCAAATCATATTCCACATAATGAAGAGAATCCGTGGTATCTGCCGATACATATAGTAACATAGACCCACCCAAAGCAAGCATTGATGTTAGCCATTCCTTCTCGCTTGCTGGGGTTGCTGTTGGATCATCCGCCATAAGCTGACGGATATACACTTCATATGCAGAGTATCCTACTACTCTACCTTCATTCCATAAGGTTCTTGACATAATAATCACTCCGATACTGTATGTTTAACTCTATCATGCACTTCGGCTTTCTTACCGTCACAAAATCTATCTAAGGATCCAACCAAATATCCGGTTATCCGCCTTATCCTATCAAATGGGGGATTTAGAAATTCGCATCTGAGATTGACGTATTCACCGTCAACTTCAATATCAAGCTGAGATATTATACGCTCATGGTACTTCTCCATTGCATATTTTATATACTCCTGCTTTTCTGCTTCGGATATAGCGCTTCCAATTACATTAACTTTCATTGCTTTAACCTCATTTCAATTCATGTCTCTATATCAATCTACTAGACATACTATCTTATGTCAACTCAGTAGTTGAAACTTCTCGCCAGGCTCTCCAAAGAGGGGTTGTTGACATATTTACACCTAGTCTGAATACCAATCTTGTCGGATCTGCCGCCAACATATGAGAAAAACAGAGTTGCACAGCATAGGCTGTAAAGCGAATATTTATAACTATTCCATATGATCCCGGTATAGGATTACCTACTGCACTACCTGTAAATCTATAGTATTTAGTTTCTACAAGTGTATCAAAAGTAAGTTCAGAATTTTCGTTTAGTGTATACTCCCCTCGTCGCAACACAAAAGGAATAATATCTTCTATTAATGGAAGCATCTCTTCTGTCAACTTCGCATTAGTTTGTGCATAAGGAACATAAGTATCATCAACTATAACAGCATCACGAAGCATCGGATAAAAGGTAAGATGGTCAACAGTCGTCCCTGTAGATACCCTGATATAAATAAGATTGCTCGCAGTCGTTGTAAATGTCACACCAGCACCAACATCAGCAGCATCTTTTTGATAAGCAATTACTTCATATGTGCTAGTACCTCCGCCTGCTGGACAACCACTAAGAATAACGGATTTACCAGCTGGAATCTCAGATAGTGCATCACCATTAATATCGAAATCCGCATTAGCTGTAGCTGTTCCAGTGGCTGTGACGCTACCATCATCATTTACAGTAAAAGTAATACCATTAACTGTAGATGAAGTGGCAGTATTGCGCAATAGATTCTTCGCTCCAGCATTAGCTATAGCGTTGATACATCTTTGTTCTTCTCTACCAAAGGCAATTATGCGATATTGAGTTCCGTCATACACAAAAGTTACGGTATCGCCTGCGTTAATTATATTATCTGTGACTGCTGTATCAGCATAATAAATGGCTTTAGCACCTTTAGAGTTGATATTTAATGTCGAATTGGCAGGTACGGCATTTTCAAAATGTATTGATACTATTCCGTTTTTAACCAATACATAGTCTGCTAGAGTTGCTGTTTTAGCGGTAGTAGATTCTGCGGTAGTGCAACTTCCGTAACCGAAACCTAGCTTCTGTGGAGTGTATGTGGTATCAGAATCATATCCGTAAACATAGTCCCAACACCCACCGCTTATCCTAGTTTCATTATAGATAAGCAATGCAGTATACGCTTTGTTGAACTGCGTTGTAAGTCTAGCTGATGCAGCGTTACTTCTATATACTGGCTTCTCCCCCAAATTATTTATATTAACTGTGAAGTTAGTTGCAGAAGTAACAACGCCATTTGTCAGCCAGACACAAACTCCGTCATGTAAATCGATAATACCCGGTACACTCGCTGTAAATTTAGTCGAAGTAGACGTAGCATCACATGAACCAGCTGGAATAGTCCCAGCTATATCATATGAGGAATTATCTGGTGTCTTTATCTTAGCAACAAATGCCATAATATCTCCTTTAATCAAGAGCCGGTATTTGGCTCTACAGTGTAAGTTTCCTCAGTACCAGTAAAGGTTTGAGCTGCCGCCGTACCAGTACCAATTTTAGTGACAGCAGTAACCTTATCATTTGTACCAACGGTTATTGTCTGAGCTGCCGCCGTAGCTGTTCCAAGTGCAGTAATAGCCTTAGCAGTGGTGTCTGAGCTGAATGTAACTGCATTTGTACCACTTGTACCGATAGACTTTACATACTCAACTGCACCAGTCGATGTAGTATCTGCACTTGACAAAGTTATTGTAGGTTGAGCCGTTACACTCACAGTCTTAGCAAATGTGGCGCTAGACGGAGCATTATATCCAGTAACAGCATTTGCACTTGTAGGTGTTCCAAGTCCTGTAAGAACAGTTCCGCCAGAAGCTGAAGCGGACAAAGATCCGGTTGCTACGGTAGTAGCATTTGCATTCTTAACGGGGACAACGACATCCTCAAATGTATAGGGTGTGATTGAACCAGCTGATGCCGCCGGAGTTATTGATTTTGTCGAAATCGGCTTAAACGTGAAACTAAGGGTCTCATTAGACACTGTGGCACCCCACATAGGTGTATTGTCGCCTCTTGTAGCCGTTTCAGTACCTAGATTACCATTTGCAACAGTAGTTGATGTACCGACCTTTGCAACAGAAATAGCTGTTCCAGCACTTGCTTTTGATGCAGTCGTAGTGGTAGAACCTACACCAATCACAGTTGTAGTTGCCAACTTGGAAGTCGCCCCTGGATATGATTTTACAAATGTATCTACATCTGCATCTCCGAGATCTGTAATAGCTGACCCAGATGTAGCCACACCAACCGCTGTACCGGTAGCACTACCTTTAAGATACTTTGTTGTACCTACAGTTTTAGGTACAGTACCGGTTGTTGCATCTGTAAGCACTGTCGCAGTAGTGTGATTTCCAAATGTTACAGAAGATGCCTGATTAGTAAATGTAGTAGCTTCACCGAGAACTTTATCGGTAGCCCCTCCGGAAAATGATACCGCAGATGCACTATTAGTTCCCTTTGGCTGTATTGTTACAGTACCAGTGTCTACCTTACCCATTTCGCCGATACCGCTCATGTCGCCAAACTTATGCCATATAGTACCGTCAAAGACAAATTCTCCGTCCCCATAAAATACCGCATCATTAGCAACTGCCGTGTAAGCTACATCATTGATTTGAATGGGGTTTGTTGTAGACCCATCTTCTAGAGGTGTAGTTGTGGTACCTTTGATCTTTATAGCACCACCAATCGCAGCCCTTGCTACGGCATCTTTAATATCATATGTATTACCAGAAGGTAATGTAATTTTTGATATATCAGCCATACTCATTCTCCTTAGTAAAAAATCAGATTCTCAAAATCCAAAGTATCTAGTTTAACCGAAACCTTACTATTCCAATTGTCTATGTCAGCTTCCGTTATATTTCCAGTTACGACAAATGGGAGATCTATGAGGTATGCGTTACCGTCACCGATTTTGATCGCTGCAAAATCAGTATTGTCCCTATGTCCGTAATCTGAGTATACATATATTACGTTCTTTTCTGATATTAAACCCGGTTGTGCATTCCAGCCAGCTGTGGTATTAGTTTTTATCGCATCAGTCCCTCCGCCACCACCGCCGCCGTGTTTACAGAATTCCCGAAGAAATAGGGCATCGACCATATTTTGCATAGCATCACCCCTTTATCATGGTGGTCAATACTGTCGTAACTATCAAATTAATAGACCATATCATGGAGTTTTACTTCCATTGGACAGGTCTCCTTACCTGTTAAATATATGTTACTGTATAGCTGGCACCTTGAACATTACATCTTGACCCTACATTTTGGCCACCAGAAAGAAGTAGCGTATTATTATTTGTGTCCGCTAAGAGATATATATCGTTGGCTTTTGTACCAGTTGCTTCCGTATCGCTCCATGATCCGCTAACAGCTTTTGCACCAAAACGGAAAGAGGCTAAATTTACCATTCCCGTACCTACTCCAGGTCCATCTATAGAAAGAATAACTGTAGGTGTTTCCGGAAAAGTGATTGTTGTTGTTGCCAAGCCGTCACCTGTATAAGTTAATGTTTTTATACCTGTACCTGTATTATTAGAAGTTCCTGCACCAAGTTTGATACCAACAATCTGCCAAAGTACAGGGGTATATCCAGAATTCTCATTTGGAGATCCGGAAGTAGTTACAGTAAATTTATCGCCATTGAAGGAAACGTGGAGATTTCTCATGAAATAAAAACACTCTACCGCTGTATCTTCACCTTCTTCTGTCAGTGATGGAAGAAAAGAATATTGAGTGTAGCTATTTGTACTGCTTATATCATTACGATTACCAAGTTTCAGATAAATAATATCATAACTGTTAATGTTACTGGTCAATTGGTATTGAGTTCCCACGGCTGCACCATTGCTATCGCTCCACAGCGTGTCGATAGTTGCACTGCCACCACCGCTACCTGAGCCGGATGCTAGATTTTTTCCTATAAGAACATTAAACATATCACCCATAATATCAATCTCCCTGCTTGATCCAGTTTCCAGAAGAGTCCATCATGTAGAATTCATGTGTAGTAACTACCCATGCTATAGAGCCTTGAGCTATCTTGTATCTACCCTTGTCTGAACTAAAGTAATATACATCATTTGGAAGATCTGATACTTGATCTACAAACAGCTCATAATGACATACAGAAGTCTGACCTTCCCACGTTAGATGTTTAATATTGTATACAGTAATCATAACTGATCACGCTCCGTTCTTTTCTATTAGATATGTGTCTTCTAAGTCAGTATATTGTAGCGGTTTGATTTCCTGTGTAAGCTGGTTGACCAAATACCAGCCACAGACCGTGCGATTTCCTCCCCAGCCATACCAACCGTATGCTACAGTCCAGACCACATTACTAAATCTACCTATGCGAATGCTATCACCTGGACTTAGTGTAATATCGTAATCTGGTACAGATAACGTCATGGTTTCGCTCAAAGCAGACACCTCCCAAAGATTATATTGAATCATTATTATATAAGGTTATGTATGGATAAAAATAAGCCGTAGGGGTTATACTCTCCTACGGCTTTTTAATTATCTACATACAATGGTTACAAGGATACCTGCTATGCTCAAAGCTGTTGCAATACCTGTCAAAAAGCTAGATACTCCAACTATACGTTTTGTTTTAATTAGTTCATCAGCCAGTTTCATTATCAATATATCTTGATTGCCATTCATTGTAGTCAATATGTCTATCTGTTTTTCCAGAATTGTAACTTGTGACTTGTAAGTGTCATTGTGTAGGTTTGAACATTGTTCATTCATAATTTCACCACCATTCCAATTCCTCCACCATTATGCTATCGTATGCACTATTATTATAATTGCTATGCTTAGTGTCATTAAAGCCATCCCGGTGAGGAACTTATGCCAACGGAGCGTTACTCTAAGATCATCTATTTCAGCAGACAATTTGGACACCTGCAAACTTTGCTGAACATAGAAATTCTGAAGATTATCATTCATTTCATTGATATTGCACTTCAGGTCTTTTATACCATCCAGTGCATCAACTATATGATCTGTATATGGATACATTATGATTTCACCACCATTCCGACCCCTTCACCATGTTCAAGCATATACAGCATATTCTTCAGCGCTGATATGCAATCCTGCTTATCCGTCCGTACCAGCATTCCGGAGGAATCTTTGGGAATAGCTATTGAATGTATTCCTATGGAATATAGGTAATCAATGATCTCTCTGAGCTGATATGTTGAACTGCCTAGATATAAGCTATCAACACAGAACACTATACAATCACCTGATCTTACAATTTTGTAGTCATTGATTGTGTTGAACAACTTCAGTGCCTTACGTTTCTTCCGAATTCTTTTGTTCATCTGTACCGCCCTCCAAATGTGATAAATCTACACCGACTTCAAGTCTGTACTTTGATTTTCTACCACAGGATTTCTTTTCTGGACAGTAGCCCAGCATTTCACACTTTGGATAGAATGTCAGATCTACCAGCGTGTTCCATTCCGTAGAATACTCAGATAGCTTTCGCTTCACATCTGGGAATAAATCATTTTTGTATTCCCAGAAAGCCCTACTACATTCCCTATTTCTCGACATATCGATCAGATTTCTGACATTACGTTTATCAACTTCTGTAGTTCGCATACCTAAAGGACAAAGCATAGAGCTGTCTTCACGCTTGATCTTATATACAGACTCAAGATACTCCATTGCTTCGGAAATCTTATTCATAGTAGATTCATATACAGCTTTAGCATCTGGTATCTTTTCAATCTCCGGAGGAATAATATACTTGAAGTTAGTATAATCCACATACCTTGTGGATTCCTGTAACCGTGTAGGGGCACCGCCGATATGTGTATACCACTCACGAATTACTTTTGCGGAATAGCCTTTAAGGACCATGTGAACATCTACGAATTCCAAAGTTCTGCCGTGTCCGGACTTGATACAATCCAACCCTCGTTGATAATTTGCTTTCGGATTAGATATATCTGCATGATAGCATATTCCAGCTCTACGTCCTATCAGAGATATAGGATCCTTAACTGTTTCCGGTAAAATGATAACTTGTCCCATTTGAATTCCTCACTTTCATATAATACCGTATGCAGTAGTTGGGTATACACTACAACGGAAAAACGGTTGATCTGATTTATCTATATCTTCCATTAGAGAAAAGAAAGATTTGAAGTCCTCAATTTTTATGTCACGAACATTCCAGTCTACAGAAGGAAGAGCTTCAAACATCGGTCTGCCACCTTCGCCGTAATATTCCTTAGTATTTCGGTCATAATCAAAGCGATTTTCTTTGACCAGTACATCGAAATCTATACGACCTTCGTCTATGTATATAGACACTCTGTGTTCTTCCCAAAAACGGGTAGATTGTATATTCTTTGGAGATACCGCAATAATTCCTTCGTCTCTACCCTTAAACTCTGTAAGATCAACAAGATCCTTAGCGAATATAGTTTCCCTTTCATCATTCGGAAGTCCTGCACCCGTAGCTTGTAATGCTAATACTGCTTTCTGTCTGTCACTTAATTCTAACGGAAATGTTTTATAAGCATCTAACACTTTTTGAACTAATTCCAGTGAAGCGACCGTATAAGCACTCCAATGATAATAAGAATTTGCAAGAATCTGCCCTTTGTTGAATATCTCAATATTAAGTCTCTGTCCCATTATACATATCCATTCCCTTCAGTGATATTTCCGGAGTATCATAAATATTCCCAATTACTTTTAACGTGTGTCCTATGAAGTCGCCTAAGTCTGCGTGTCTACTAAGGATTACATACTTTCTATTAAACGATGACATATCTTCCGGAATGATATAGTTATATACAAAGGCAGCTGACTTTGAATCATATCGGCATAAGTAATTGTCAGTAGCCTGGGAAACATCATTGTAAAATCGACTGATTTCTATGATGTCCCCCTCAAAGATCTTATTCTGTCCAGAATCCATGAAGCCAGTATACTGACCTACTGTTTCTGGATCAACATCTATGCCATCCACACCATCGGTATTTTTCATTGTTGCGAATACACCATCACACAGGTTGGTTATAAGCCCATAAACCCAATCACCGTTTTTATAGTTAGTTCTATATTCACGGTTAGGGTACCTGTTTATGGCTTTACCTCTAAATAATATCTCCCTACTCATAAATTATTCTCCTTCCGAGTTTTCATCTCCGATTAGCTCAGGGTTGTCATAGATGTTGCCGATGACTTCAACTTCAACTCCCTCTCTTACAAGGAAGCCAATAGATGTAACATCATATTCCGGCGTTTCGTATTCTACACAGAACGCTCCGTCTGAATAGTATACTTCGTTGCCTGAATAGTGTATACCGTCATAATAGTCCTCAGATATTCTAACAACATCTCCCTCAAATATCTTAGTACCATTTTTATCAGTTAATCCTGTATACTGACACAGTGTATCTTCATATATACACTCATGTCCATTACCAGCATATATCTGAGGAACATCGTACTGTTTTGCATAATGTCCGTATGTCCATTCTTTGGTTGCTTTTGTTTTAGCTCTAAATAATATTTCTCGCATACTCACTTCTCCACCTTATTTATAAGATCAATAGCATCCTGCTTATGCTTCCAGACAAAGAATTCTTCATCCTCACAAAGGTTGTGATTTAGATGTTCACTAAAATGCTTGCAGTTCTTGCAAGCATAATCATGTTGACCACAGCTGTAGATATCATCCAAACCGAATGAATCCACAATATTTATCAGTTCGGATAGATATTGCTTTGCAAGTTTAAGATCCTCAAATATTTCTTTAGGAACTTCCGAGACATTGCTTTTCGGCATATCTGCTATAGCTTCTACTATATTACTGCAAGTTTCAGCATCAAGAAACGGTTTCATCTTAGAAATTAACCTATATAGATTATCTTTTGATACATAACCATCTATATCTTTCAGCACATAATCCCCCCCTATCATTAGAATAATATCATTCCGTCTTTTTGAAATGCACCATTTAGAAGCATCTTATCTAAGCAATGACACATACGGATTTCTTTATCGGTACATTCACATTTCCCAAGAGTTATTTCAAAGGGGTCTCCTACTTTCGGATATACGAATATACGATATCCTTTTTCAAACAACTTGGTCGTGCAAAGGGAAACTTGTGTTGTCATAATCACAGGAAAATCAGCATCGATAGCCTCCTTTGTTTTGACATAGCTATGCAAGACAATTTGGCTATCGTCTATATTCATATATAAATGGAAAGATTTATTCATACTACTCAACTCCTTTAGATGAAATGCAGCATTTATCATCTGATGTTCTCCCTATTGGGAATTGGCAACCATCCTTGTACATCTGTACTTTGCTTCATGTATGGACAGTCATTGTGCTTGATGACAAATATATCAGCGTGGTTATTTCTAATGAATACCCCTATATAACACACATCATTATAAAGCACGATTACATCTGAATGGTTGCATTTCGGCAGTTCTCGCTTTGGGTCAATCCAATAGAGTTCTGATTCAAGCATAGTCATCCATCTTCTTCCTCCTAAAACACAACTTTTATCATAAAATAGGGCTAGATTTTGCCTATTCTACGTTGTTTATTTTTCGTCGTTTAACAGCTTTTTGGCTTCATCGGAGTAACGCCATCGATATGCAACATCACAGCCACCATCACCAGGACAACAGCAGCCATCTATTTGAGACTTCCACTTACAACATTCACAAACTAAACCGCCATTGTAAACCTTGGCAACAGTAATGCTTAAATCCTCGACCGCCGCTTTCAGAAGTCTCTTTGCTTCATCATACTTCTCAGCTATCCCCATTCCCACCTTTGCAGAATTATTTAGAGCTTCTTCTGTTGCAAAGAAGTTATGTTCTGCAACCCACAGCAACTCTATAATCTGCGCCTTTGTTAGAGACATAAGATAACTATCACTATATGCTTTATACCCCATTTAATTCATCTCCTATCAGCTTTAAGACCGCATCTGTGTAATGCCACTTAAACTTTTTATCGCAGGATATACTGTATCTTTTGGCACACACTTTGCAAGTATCAAATCTATGACAAAAATTGTTAGAGTTGACATCCTCAACCGCCGATTTCAGAAGTCCTTTAGCTTTCTCAAGTTCCTTGATAGCCGATATTCCTGTACTTAATGCTGTGTAGACCTCTTCCTCAGTAAACGTCAGCTTGGATTCGCATGAGGGACGAAGATTATCAAGGATCATAATTGTTGTATCTATGGCTTCGGATTCAAGCTGATCGTTGTAAATTTTTGCTTCTTCATCTGTTAGATCACGCATTTTTCAGCCTCCTTGTGTCTTTAGATACATAATCATCCATTTTCAGCACTATCTTCCATAAGAAGAGTCCAAACAACATCTTGTATAAAAGCATCAAGATCGATAAAATCTGTTGTGTACCAATCTTCAGAGGATCTTGTATCATACATAGAAGTAAACACTATTGTATTTTCTCTATCCGGACTATCAGGATCTATACCTGCTTCATACTCCTGCCAGGTGAGATTAAGTTCTCTGAATTCCTTGATGTTCTTCATCAGTTCATCGATAAACTGATATAAGTCATCACGATTCTCAAACTCATGTGTCTTAAATTCGGGATCACGCTTTATAGGTGTGTCAAACACGCTATCTATATGACTATTGACACGTTCCATTATAACATCAACTTTTCTCGGCTGATGCTTAGGAGCTAGTCTGTACAGCCACATAGCAATGTGGCCTACCATTGTAGTGTTAGTTATCAGAATCATCTTTTCCTCCTTATAGTATACCGTTTCTGAGATTTCTTAGTGGTTGATTTCCTCTCAACCATTTATTTCAAGCTCCATGAGCTTTTCCATGTACCAATCAGCTTTATCCAGATCTTCCTGACCGTTCTTTCTGGTTGCCCGATAACGGTACTTGTAGACGTTGCATTTACAAAATGCCTTGACAGCTTCTATGCCGAACAAAGCAAGCATTTCATCGATACACTCATGCTTGCCCTGATAATGATCAGGGTGGTTTACGTTGTCTTTCATATCATTCATTTATATCACCTTCCGATTTAATAATATTTTTAATCATAGCCCCACAGTTAGGGCAACATACCCAGTCTGTGACTTCATTCTTGTGTCTGCCGGTTCTGCAATTGGAACAATATACACCTTGTCCTATGTAAGTTTGAACTTCTCCGGCATCATCCAGCCGCTTATAGTCACACTTGACCCAATGTGCAGACTTGTTTAGAGTTTCCACTTCTACTTCCCCCCAAATCAGTGATTTGTTTTAGACCAATGCTTCTTATGCTCTTCTGATAATAAAATTTCATCCATTACAGGCTTCAATTCTGATAAGTTATAAGATGATCCACATATAATTATAGAATGTTCAGCTTGATAATACCCAAGTGCAATTTTACCATAATTGACCATCGGCATAAGTTCAGTCGTGATTCTCTTAACAACAGGGACAGTCATGTGGAATACATAATCGCTATCAGTTGTAAATTCAATCCATCTAGTGTACTGTTCATAACCTTCGTAGCTCATATTAAATATTTCAAGAACTTCGACCTGAAAGACCTTTTTAAGTATAGCTACAAGATGTTCATATGCTTCTTTCTCAGGATACTTCCTACGCTTATCATACTTATTTGCCTTTATAGAAAGCCATTTCTGTGCATCATTAAAATAATAATCAGCCCAGAAATAATCAACGTTTCTTCTGATTGTATAAGCTATATCTTCATCTGCAAGCTGACTTAATCTCTGATGTCTTTCTAACTTCTTATGCTCATAAGCAGATAGTTCTAAAGCATCCGCTATAGCTTTTGCACCATCTGGTTTTATCCCATTATACATATTATCTTCAGCCATTTACTCCGCCCCCATAGCTCCAAAATCAACACTTCTTGTGTATTCATCATCATGATAATAGGCAAATGACTTGACTAAGCAATGGCAAAAACCACGTCCACCACTGAAAGGGCATTCATGACAGCGGAACACCAAATCATTTGATTCTGTAGTCTGCTTGACGTTCATGCACCAATTCTTAGTGAAATGGTTTAATCCGTCTATAGCAGCGTGGATATCATCTGAGTTTCCGTCTGTATAGTTTCCAGTGATTCTTATTCTGTCCTTCTTTGTATCCATAATTACCTCCTTATATGGATTATGTTCGCTTATATTCAAGTCAGTCTGGTGGAGCTGCCGCAAATGTTATAGCGTGTTCTGAAAAAGTGGTGCGACATCCGGAACAGATACGCCGATTCATGTTTTCAAAATCCATATTCATCTTATTCCACTCTTCATCAGAATATGGTTTGAAGTTGAGTTTCAAAGTGTCCCTGTCTACAATCACATCAATAATACTGCCATCATAGCATCGAACCTGTAATCTAACCTCATTCGCATTTATTCGTTCTACAAATGTACACGTTGCATCAACTTCCTCATGGCTATTTGATTCGTGTACTTCTGCATGAGCTTTGTTAGGTTGAATGTCAGACTGAATGTCAATTTGCACATCTGCAAGAAATTCAGGGTTATCCTCAAGAACTATCCGTATCTTATCTAATTCTTCTTTACTACCGGTTATTCTTACCATAATTACCTCCTACCAACCGCTCAGAAGTATTCCGACTTTTCATTCACAGTCCAGCCACTGTGACGAAATTCTTCTATAAATGAAGCTGCCGCTCTTGGAATTCTGACAGCCGTATTATTATGATATGCACCATGAGTATTCGCAAAAGCGATTATAGTATCTACAGCTTCTTTGTCTGTAGTGAATGCCGGGATTTCGACTTCTGCAATATTTCTACCGAATTCGTCATACAATCTAACGAAAAATCCATTTAGAATTGAATACTCCATGACATATAAATAGAAATGTGAATCTGCCATAACTACACTTCCTCAGAATCATTCAGAGATTTTCTCAGTATACTACCATCTGTACGATGTAGTTCCATTTCACGTTCTAAGTATGTAGTTAATTCAGTCCTTAGAAAATATACTGTCGAATCCAAAACCACATCATATCCAACTATGCAGTTAATCTTCTTCGCCAAAAGATCGACTATTTCATGAGTTTCAGTAAATGACAATGACGGAAATTCAAGTTTAACTGTGATTGGTTCAGTCAATGACTGTTCACAATATCCTACAAGCACTTGAAATAGCTGTTGTCTGATAACTGTAGGAGCTTCAACTTCCCAAGCCTTCTGTTTATTGTAGAGTTGTAGTAATTCTACTGAATTTGAATCGAATGTACCTTTATATGCGGACATTTCAACTAATTCAGGTATCCGATGATACATAATATTATCAACTTCATTGTTGCATCTAACTATGAAATCATGACAAGCATCTTGCAGCTGTTCTTTTGTACAAGTCCACTTCTTAGATGGATGTTCATTCAACTTACAATACTCAATACTCATTCTGACAACTCCTTATAACGAGAGATCAAAGCGATACTGCGGATCTGCCGTAACCATTTCTTGATAAAATCTATTGAAAATTTGCAATATCTGCGCATCGTTTAGACCGGTACACACTGTATCAAAACCATTCCTGGTGATGCTGAACGGACATGACTTACATTCATGATGATCACAAAAAGCTCGATAGCAATGGTCACTAAGCCAGTATATGAAATCCGTACTTACAGTATTTTCATCATCGACCGAAGAAAACAGCTTCGACCCACACTGATGACAAAAATTCATTCCATACTGCAAGCTATCGCCATTTTGATAAAATGGTACATCTAGTGTAACCCCACACTTTGGACATTTTACTTTAGCAGTGCCTATTCCTACCATCAATCTCACCCCTATTCATCTAAATGGTCATTCTTAGTCGAAACCAAAGCAAGTATTGCAATACCGAAAACGGTACCGCCTACAAATGAAGCAAAACAAGCTAGGATCATATTAAACACCACCCTTTGAATTCCTTAATATAATGGCTGTAAGCCGGTTATAGTGTTCTTCCTTGATTTGACCTGTTGTCAGTAAATACTTAGCCCAGGCTTCAAAAATTTGCTGTTTCACAAAATCACTCCCTATGAAAGTCTTGACTAGGATAGCCTATTCTATACTATCTATAACGATTTGTGATTTTCCCTATTGACAAACTAATCACGGTATTGTATAATTGATATAGGGTGGTGATAAAATGGATATTTATAATATCGCTAATGAACTGAAACTTTCTCATAAGACCATTCATGATATTCCGCTTAGAGTAACATTCTATGCTAGGGTTTCTACTACAAGAGAAGAACAAGAAGGCTCTATAGAGCATCAGATCAGCTTCTTTACTGAAATGATCCAGAATAATCATAATTGGACGTTTATTCCGGGTTATGTGGATAGGATCAGAGGGGAATCCGCATCTAACCGTGAAAACTTCATGCGTATGATTGAAGATGGGAAGAATGATAAATTCGATTTAATCCTGACGAAAGAGGTTTCCAGATTTGCAAGAAACACAATTGACAGCTTAACTTATACTAGAGAGCTATTACGCTGCGGTGTAGGTGTATTCTTCCAGAATGACGGAATTTGCACCATTGATACTGATAGTGAACTGAGACTAACTATCATGTCAAGTATAGCAGCTGATGAAGTCAGAAAGCTCTCAGAGCGTGTACATTGGGGACAGAAACGTTCAATTGAGAACGGTAGGGTCATGGGTAACAACCGTATGTATGGCTATCACAAGTCCGACTGCAAATTAGTCATAGATGAAGCTGAAGCTGAAATGGTCAGACTGATATACCAACTATATGCTACCGGAGATTATAGCACCCGGAAAATAGAAAAAATCCTCTACGAAAGAGGATTTAGAAGCCGGAGCGGTACTAAAATTTTTCATGGGGTAATATCTGGAATAATTCAGAATCCTAAATACAAAGGATATTACTGTGGAAATAAGGTCCGAATAGTAGACTACAGAACAAAACAGCAGAAGTTTCTTCCGGAAGAGGACTGGATCATATACAAAGACGAAACCGGTGAAGTTGTTCCAGCTATAGTTTCAGAAGAACTCTGGGATAAGGCGAATGCAGTCTTCCAGGAAAGAAGTCAGGCTATTAAGGTAAGAGGGAGATCTTTCAAAGATAAAAGTCCATTGACCGGAAAGATCTGGTGCGGAGCTGACGGAAGTGCCTATTGGAGAACGAGCTATTCCAACAGCATCAAGATGGGAAGCCCAATTTACCAATGGGTATGTAGTTCAAAGAAAAAGGACGGTGCAGCTTCTTGTAAATCATTTGCTTTAATGGAATGGGAAGTATACTACATCTTATCAAATACATTCAAATCACTAGTAGATGATATAGATACTTATGTATCAGAATTTCTTGAACTCCTAAAAGCTACAGATCCTACCAAAGATGTACAGAAAGATATACTAGCACTAACAGCAAAAATTGATCAATGTAAAACAAAGAAAGATAAACTATTAGAAATATATATGGACGATGCTATATCTAAAGCTGAGTTCAAAGCTAAAAATGATGATTTCAATAGAAAGATTGAAGAATATGAAGGCGAAATCAATGACCTCAAGGAATTGAAATCCGACACAGCTATGACAAGCCGTAAGCTCCATGAGATTGAAAAGTCTATCAAGGGCATATATCAATCAGATGATGAAGTAATTCCGAAAGCTCAGTTGGACGACCTGATAAAGACTGTACTGGATAAAATAGAAGTTTATCCTGATACTGAGGATTCAATGATTCTTAAAATCTTCCTAAAAACTGGGTCAGAAACATCAGTAACTCATTCAAAAGACTTGCGTTGTTCTGGACACATCAAACATATGATTAAGCCACAACAACAATACATATTCAAAAGAAATTCTATAAAAAGACAGCATCATGAATTCCAAATCAGATATGATGCTGAAATATACATATAAAATAAGGCTGGGATCAGTAAGTCCCAGCCTTTAGTTTATTCGATTGGATCAAGAGCATCAGCAATTCCACTCATGATATAAGCTACACATGGTACCGCTACCGAATTTCCTAATGCTTTATATCTTGAAGCATCGGATTCAGGATAGGTCCAATTGTCAGGAAAACCCTGGAGCCTTTCGCATTCCACAGGCGTCAACCTCCGGACAATCGAATTTGATTTATATACTATCTTGGGGTCTTTATAATCCCTTGCAAGTAAGGTAGGTACAACTTCTTCATCACAACCCATGAAATGCCCTGTAGTTGCGCAGAGTGCCGGCTGCTCCATTACCAACGGAACATTACCTCCACCAGTACCCATTCTCGCAGATAACGTCTGACATATTCCGTCATCGGAAATCTTTACCCTACTGTCTGCTGGATGATTTTCAATTAATACACCCATTCTCTGATTAGCCACTAAAGTAGGTGATAATTCTTCATTGTATGGTAAACATGGCACTCCTGGACCGGCTTGATAAGCAAAAGCTGCTGAGGATTTTTCAGTTTGATCTTTTACGGAATAAGCAACCGCAGGTCTATCTATAGTAGTCAATGTATAAGATACATCTTCTTTCCAACCTTTACCATTGCAACTAGCGGTATCAGCTCTGTCAACGCAATTTCCTTGTATACAGTACACCGGTTCCTGAACTACCACATTTCCGCCTTGATTGCAAGTAGGATCTGTTCCTGTGGTATCAAGGGTCTTAGCTACATCTGCTTTGTAGAAGCCACTATTAGGATTACCGGACTTCATAGAGTTCGATCCCATAGAACATATACCATAGACTTCCGATGCTTCTGATTGACTATCTACCAGCACAGACATCTGATTATCGCCCATCTGTGCTCTTAATGTACCGGAAAGCTCAGGCCATAGCCTTGAACCCTTTAGTCTTGAGGAAGCTCCTGGTTCAAATCCGTAGGTTGTTGTTTCTGCGACATCAGATGTGCTTGCCTTTCCAATGCTACTTTCAGCCTTTCCGGAAGCTCTTTTCCACGGGATTTCGCCCTGCGGAGTATGCCTTCGCAGGCTTTCTGGCTTAAATAATACCTCTCTTGCACGTTGTCCTCCAAGATCTGTGACAAGGAAGATTCTACGTCTGCGCTGGGGGACTCCCCAATATTCAGCATCGAGAGTCCTCCAAGCAAGGGATCCGGACTTTCCCAACAACTCCCCCGCTTTTGTCCACTGCTTAGGTCTAAACGTAGGAAGTTCTTCTCCAAATAGTCCAGCGAATTCTCGCAGGACGCAGTAGAAGTCGTCTCCATTGTTTGAGCTAAGACTCCCGAATACATTTTCCCAGATAATAAATTTCGGATACTCGCCATTAGTTGCTTCCCTCATTTCTTTAATAATTCTGATCTGTTCTACAAATAGACCGCTTCGTGTTAGTTCCAATTCTGCTCCACACTCAGGGCAGGTAAAAACGTCAGAATTTGCAAGAATTGAAAATCCGCAGTCTTGGCAAATTCGTGAAATTCCGGCCTGCTTTCCGGCGATAGACAATGACTGACAGGGCGACCCTCCAGAAATTATATCAACCGGATCAATTTTACCACCATCGATCTTCGTAATATCCCCAATATGCTTCATATTCGGGAAATGCCGTTTTGTGATGCGTATCGGAGCTTCTTCAATCTCAGAAGCCCATACTGGTTCAATACCGTACATCTGAGCTGCAAGTTCAAATCCACCGATACCAGAAAACAAACTTCCTAATGTCAGCTTAGGCATTATGTATTATCCTCCATTATAAATAGTATATATAGATATATAAGGTCTGTTGTCTTTATACACTATCTATAACGATTGCAAAGAATAAAACTCACAAGGTTCAATTGGCCTTATGGGTTAAGTATCAGTCAGGTTTCCAGCCATCATCCAGATAGCATTTATAATGTTGGCTGTTATCATATCGAACGGTTGGGACTTCCCTAAGCCCAAATTCAACCTTTATATCCGAGATCAAGTCATCCGGAACATTGGGATTCATGTATACTATAGGTTTCCCTTTGTTTGAAAAGTCTACACGACCTCTGGGGTAGTAATTATACGGCTTATTGCACCCCTTTGGTTTTACGTCCTGCCAGAGCTTCTTGTGATTATAGGTATTGCCAGATTTTGCTACACCTTGAGTATCATAATCAATAAACGGAAATGCTAATAATTCATCATCTATGACCCAGAACACACCCCTAGTTGGTTCTTTCGCCATTGATTTTATATATAGCTTCATCATTCATCAATCCTTTCCACATAGTCAAAGAATGCAGACAGCCATTCCGGTGGAGTTGATGTTGTCTGATCCATAGTATTAGAAATACGATTATACACAGCTACAAGTTGATACCCGTTGCTGCTATCATAGAATTTTGCCGTATCACAGTAGTCTAAAATTTTACTTAATTGTTCAAATCTATGATTATATCTACGGATAATCGTTTCACTTGGTATGTCGTGACCGCCATGCTTCACTCGGTTGGCTACCCTATCGATGCTATCCTGTGCGGAATTCAGACCGATATATATTAGGTTTATCGTATACCCATGTTCCTTAGCTTTCTTAGCAGTAGCTATAATGTGCTTACCAGAAAGCGTAGTTTCTTCTGTAAATGCAAATCCATTTTCTATGCAATATTCAATATCCTTTAATGCTTCTTTACCACCTTTGATATTGCCACCATACTTTATCGCATAGTCATCAGGATCTATAATTACACCGTATGATTCACTAGTTGTGCGCAAGATACCCATTGCTGAACTCTTTCCAACACCGTTTACGCCAGCAAGTATGGTGAATACCTTTTTCTTGACCTTAGTATCAACCACACTTATTATTCTTCTGATATACCGCTTCATAACATCAGCCCCTTTATTGCATTATATCGGTTTTATTCAATATGTCAAGCACTTATTTCATATACTACGGCTGCATCCTGAATACAGTAATTCATTACTTGTAAAGCTGAAATATACCAGCCTAAAAGGAATCTGTATTTACTGAGCTTCATCAGGCTTTTCCTCCTATTAGCTAACAATATCATATGTGGCTACTTTATCCGAAGCATTGTAGTGCATTTCGCAGTACAAATCTTTTGCGTTTAGTAGCTTATCAATGAAGCGCTTAACGGATTGTGCCTGAGATTTCGTGATTTCCTTAAGTGTGGGACAGTAAGGGGATGCAACTTCGGAAACCCTATTCCCTTCTGCATCAAAACCAAAATCCGACAAAATAGATCTTGCAGCTTCTATTTTGTCAAATGTATTCGTATCGGCAGAAGGTTCATCATAAAGTCTTGTGTACTTATCATAGGACATTACAACTACACGGTCATCCGCAAACACACGGAATGAGTTTATAAGCTCTTTTACTTCTGCTTCTGTTATTTTAGTCTTGTTGTAAATTACCGCCATACAGTGATCCACACCATTGTCGGTAACAGTGAACTCTATCATTTGCAAGTTCTTCGCTGTAATCCGTCTATTTTCCATTGATATACCTCCTCAATTTTCTATTATATTTACAACCGCAGGTGCATCTTCATCAGATTTAGTATTGATGAACATAGGTGCTACCCACTTAACTACTAACTTACGCTCAGGTGTATCACGCTTACCAGTCCAATAGTGGTGGAAGTGTGCTCTCCTGGTGTGCGGTCTCTTCCTTGAATGCTTAGTAATTGTTCGGGATCCGCCGGAATGTTCGGTGTTGCTGTTCTGACGAATGATTTGGCCAACTCTATACCCTACGTCCCATTTTTGAATAGAACTGAGCTTATCCTTACGAACATTAGCTTTCTTGTATATTTTCTTCTGCTCTGGGTTTTCTACCACATCACTATTGATAGCGCAGAGATAAAGAAGTATCTGCACAGCAGTATTCAGGTGCATACCTACATGAGTATCGACTTCTGCAATATAGGCTTCGGCTTCATCAGGTTTAAGCCTATCCTTTTGAGAGAATACTGCTTCACGGAATAGTTTTGTGTAACCTTCTCTGGATTCTTTTATAGTCAAACCTGGTGTCATCGAAATAGGAAATCCAAGCACGTTTCCATTTTTCATCACAAACATGATATGAAGTGAATTGAGGAATTCAGTGCTTACGGTAGAAACGTTTTCACCCTTATCAAAGATTTGAACGTTTCTGGAACAGAAGAATCCTTCGCAGCCTGATGAATAATCATGGATATCTACATAGAATGAATCATAAGGGAGATTTCTAAGGGATTCGATTTCAACGTCATCACACTCAGACAAAGTGAGTTCTTCTATCAGTGTAGGATCAAATGTGTAGATCTGAGAATATCTTCTCCATGCCGCTAAGTGAAACAAATCCTCTACGTTTATCCCCTTGGTGTGAAGATTGAGCTTGCTACTAAGTTCAACATAAGCAGTCAGCGGAAGATAACAGCAACTATCCCAAGTCATACCAGATTGCATCATGACATCACGGAACATATCTACCATTTCAAATACATCACCGTATCCGGTATCTATCTTGCGAATTTCCTTGATACGCTGTAGCGGTAAAGGCTCTGCTATAGTTCTTTTCCTTTTAGCCATAATATCATCTCCTATATATGACAACGATTTGTGGTTTTCACTATCCTAATTATATCATACCGTACATATATTTTCAATTAGTAAGTTGCACAAAGTTACAATATCGTAATTGTGTATATAGTACATATTGACAATTACGGCATTATATGTTAAAATAAGATAGCATCGTTATATGTTTATGAAAGGGGCTGATAACTTATGATCAAAGATCTCATATGCCAACGTTGCGGAGCTACATACCAGGGCGATCCCAGAAGCCGGTATTGCTCTTACTGCAAAGGACATCGACCTCCGTCAGTTCATATTGGAGATACAAAGGTATGCCCGAACTGTGGCAAATCATTTGAACTCACAAAGAACGGACAAAAATATTGTCCTGATTGCGGACCGTTAATAGCTAAGAAGAAGAAAATTGCAGCAAACTATCGGTACGGAAAGAAGACTTATGCACGAATGGAACTTCGTGTTCTGAAGAATGACAAACAACGTATTGTAGACCATGCGACTAATATGGGCGAATCTGTTAATCAGTTTGTGCTAAGAGCTGTAGAGAATCAGATCAAAACCGATAAAGGATCAGAATAACAAGAAGCTCCGGATATACTCCGGAGCTTTTATTTTAGAATAATTTTCTGCTTTGGGATCTGATATACTCAGCGACCCTACGCTTGCCTATATCTACATAAGGTTCTGATTCTGAATTCATCAGTTCCATGTCAATGTAGGAAAGCTGATAGTCTTCTTCCCTATTCAGCTTTTCGCAGGCTACTGCATGGGTACATGATCCAGCGGTTATGTCGATAGTCATACCATGCTTCGGTGTAAGTAGCTTTATTAGCCACATTATCAGCTTTACTGGCTTTATGGTCACATGGGGATTTGCAGTACCATCTTTCAATATCTTTTCATCATTAGCTGGCTTAGGGCAGTATTTGAACACCGGGAACATTCTGCTTCCACCACCAATATCCCCACAGCCACCGTGATTGCATATATCAACTTCAGAACTTGGATTATACTGGCTATAACACCGTTTACCCATATTACCAAGGCTGTTTAATCCTGATCCTCCGGTAGATCTAGTTACACCAGTTTCAGCATCAATAGCTTCGCACATATCATCGGAGATAAGTACATTAGGAGGAAATCTCCCGGCTTCATTAGCGGGCATAGCTTTATCTTCTGCAAAGCCACCATATATGTGACCTTCCTTTTGACTATAGTTGTTAGTAGGATTCTTAGATGCTTTAGCATTTATCATATCAATATCTTCCTTTGATATGGGAACTCTGCAAGCATCTATGTTCATAGCTCCGCAACCGTGCTGCCTTATGTTATCGGTATAGGTACCGTCTAAAGGCTTCTGGAATACAGCTATCGGTTCATGAGCTGGTTTCAGGCCGGATGTTTTCCAACCATTCCAGATCTCAGCAAGTTCAGGGTCATCTTGTTTATCGAATAGCTTGCCTATATCCTGGGACTTTGGCATTCCAGATAAGAAGATCCAGTCAATTTCCTCTACGACCTTAAACCCAGCATCTTCAAAAGCACACTTCATACGATGATTTGTCTTAGGATGTCCGAATATAGCAACATAGCCACCGGGCTTTATCTTTGATATAAGGATCTCAGCCCTATCATAGCACCAATTATAAAAGGACAATCCGTCCGAATGGGTATTAGCATAGAATGCCGGTCTGCGCTTTCCAGAATATCCAGTACCAGGAAACTGACCATGTATACCTTCGCCAGTATTCCAGTGTTTAGAAGAATCCCAGTTCTTACCCATGAATTCGATTGCATAAGGAAAATCAGATATGCAACTATCTACAGAGTTATCGGATAATGTTCGTAATAGTTCTATGTTGTCTCCGTGTAAGATCTTACCGGTCATGTCACACCTCAAAATAATTTATTTGTTTTCATATCAACTACATCTGTAGTTGTTACTTCTGAAAGAACTTCATCGGATTCGATTCTTTCTTTCGCTATATGGAAGTAGTTTTCGTCTAATTCAATTCCTACGAAATTTCTTCCAAGGGCTTTAGCTGCTACACCGGTGGATCCGCTTCCCATACAATTGTCAAGCACTGTATCCGCTTCATTGGTAAATGTACGAATAAGATTTTCTAGCAATGCGATAGGCTTTTGTGTAGGATGAAGGTTATTGTTCAAACAATCCCTTTGATACTTCCATACTTGTGTTGGGTATCGCCAACCGGTATCCTTATATTCTCGCACTTTCTTTGCTTGACTATCAGTAAGTCTACCTAGACGACCGTCCTTGACTTTATTTGTTACAGATTTACCTTCATGTTTCATCATCTGCGGGTTATATGTAGGTTGTTTATCATAGAATATGCTAATTGTTTCCACGGTTTTACCAACACGCTTTTTTACCTGATGAATATTTGTAAGGCGTTCTTTTTCCCAATAAATATCGTATTTATACCAATTGAGGTTGCTCAGTCGAAGATAGCTACTAAATGGCTCTTGTCCAAACAAAGCAATGGTGCCGTTGGGTTTTATAATACGCTTATATTGATCCCATAGCTTATCAAATGGAATCACAATATCCCAAGCACAAGCTGTTGTGCCATAAGGCAGGTCACACAATATCATATCTATGCTCTTATCGGGTATCTGCTTCATTATTTCCAGACAATCTCCCTGATACAATTCAACCACCGTAAATTCTCCTACTAAAACAATGTATTAACCTTCTTAGGCTTGCTTAGAATATATTCTGGTGTATAATTAGCCACCAAAATCTCTTCGGCATGGCTATTTCCTTTACCACAGGCTGAATATGTGTGGTTGGTAAACCAGTTTACATGATATGAATTATTAGATATCCATTTAGCCAAAGTGTCATTGTACTTCCCCTTATTGTTTAATACAGAGGATAGTGCCCAACGGATACCCTTAGCAGACATAGCATCCAGCAAGTCGTACAAATCTAATTCATCTTCTATAGACCAGCCCTTACGACCGTCCCTATTTTCATTGTATGTCGCAGTAGTTCCAGCATATGGTGGGTCACAATAATAGAAGGCATCAGAATTAGCATCTGATAGTATATTTCTAAAATCCAGACAAGTGTACTCAACCGAATCTTGTTTGAAAAAGCTACAGCCATTTTCCACCCCAAGTATTCGATTAGAACTGAAGTAATCTGCCCCAAGTGGCATATTGAATTCACCATCAGAATTAAATCGTATCATTTGAGAGAAGGAAAATATTGACAATGTGAATAATTCAATAGGGAGTTTGGATTTGTTATATGAATTTCGCAGCTTTTCATATCCAGATTTATGTTGATCTCTAATATCTTTCATGACAGAATGTCTCTCTGTAAGTGGCAAATCATACTTTTTGATTAAATCATTTACTTGGCAAATTATATCTTCGGAAGAATGATTTTTGAAAAGCGAGTATAAGGAAATGATGTGATCATCAATATCATTCAATTGATACGAATTCGCTTGAACATTCATAGCCACGCATCCGCTTCCACTAAAGACATCAACAAATCTGTTTATATCTTTTGGAAACATTCTAATCAACCCTGACTTAACAAGTCTAGTCTTACCGCCCATATAAACTATAGGTGATGTAATCATTATTTCACCTCAAATACAAGTGGATCTGCAAAAAAATCTGATATAACTATATCATCAATCGGATTAAGTGTGGTCTCCATAGCTTTCAGGATATTTTTCTTAGGAATATCCGGAGGTATAATTTTAGTACGAGCTTCAAGTCTCTCAGATACTTGCTGGAGTTCTTCATGAATAGCCTGTTTTAGTTCGTCTAAAGACATATTATTGAGTTCTTCTTCGGTATACATATTATCCTCCTTTACGATATTCCAGTAGTCTCATAGCTATATCCATAATATTAGGCTGCATATAAGCAGACCTAAGATTCTGTCCCGTACTGTGGTCGAAATTTTTGAATATATCTGCAAATTCAACCTTTGAAGCAAGCTCAGGATGCTCTGCTTGCAGCTTTTCTAATTCCAAAGCCCATTTAGACCACTGGTCATCGGATATGATGTTCTGGTTCAGTTCATAGTAGATATAGCTGTGAACTAACAGCTGTCTTCTTCTGCGCTTTATCAAACCAGATATATCCGGCTTTGGCTTTAGTGAAAACAGAGCATTAGCTTTCATCAGAATATTCCTCCGGTAGTTCTACTAGTGGACAATAATCTGGCCTTTCGTATCTAAGATCCTTTTGAGTGATGTCTAAAGCATCATCTGTTCCAGCGCAGAAATATTCATGCTCACTATAGTCATAACACAGTGGACACCATGCACAAGACTTAGGCATATCAAGCCCTTTAATGATTACACTCATATTATAACCACCTAATTATAGTATCTCCAGTATATCCCTTTTCCCACACAAACCAGGCAAAGCACATTGTTGAAGACCAAGGCTTTCCGTTCGGGGCTACTGCTTCACCGTTAGGAAGTGGTGCAACACGTTTGCTGAACACATAAACAAAGTGTGGTGGATTATACTTAAACATTTCTTTACGTTCAGCGGTTTCAAGTAATTGTATTCTAGCAAATATTATAACGTAGTGATTCGCTATAGATAATGCCTTCTCAATAAATGCCTGAGCTAATGCGAATGGTGGGTTGGTGATTATGGAATCTATCGGCTCTTTTGACTCATATTCCAAAAAATCAACACCACCATTCACCTCGATACCCAGCCTGCTTTCTCTACAGATCAGATCATTTGCAATGATTTTGTTATTCGGGTAATACTTCCTAAGTACCTGAACTATATGCCCTTCCCCAGCAGCAGGCTCTAAAATGGTGTCAAATCCCAAAGATATTCGGCTTAAAATAGCTTCGGTTGCATTGAACGGTGTTGCATAATAGTCATGACTTACCCGACCCCTTGCTGGATCACTACCTACTAGTTTAGCACCAGACAGCACTTTACGATCTTCGCTTTTGACATCATCAGTTGAACTATATTCAGTATGAAATAGCTTATTTAACATCATAGTCACCTCTCAGAATAATTTATGAGTTTTTGATTTCTTCTTATAATAACTTGGGGTATAGTAATCTGGTTGAGAATCAAATGCTTCTTCACAGATATCTACTATATGTTCGCATAAGAGCTTAGGGATCCTGCTACGTTCTACATGGTCTTTTAGCCCCTGAGTTCCAGTTCTGCTCCCCCTCGGTGCAGCTATATGGCAGAGATCACCGTTCTTGCATGGTGGCTTAAATCTAGGATCAGGATGATTAGTCCATATATCCGTAGGCTTCATTCTACTATCCCCGTAGCCACAGTAAGTGGTGGTATATCTAGGTAAAGACTGGATCCATGACATCTTCCGCATACCGCCCCTAGGGTTTTCAATAAACCAGAACTTAGGCTTGAGTTCATCTACTAAATCCAAACAATGCTGGTCTATAATATCACACTGTCTGGCATACTCGCTGATAGGGTCTAATGAACCTGTTATTGGGTTTAGCGTTCTGTGGTGTGAGATCGCCGCTATGGAATAAGTCGTACAATCGAAGCTCATCCACACAACATCAGGTCTACCGAATTTAGACAGAACTTCATCTACACTAAGATTTCCAATGTCTGCATATAAATCTATATCAGGAAATGACCTTTCCCAATCAACACTGAAAACTTCATGACCTTTAGCTTCAAATGCTTTTCCGATAGATCTAGTTCCAGCAAATAATTCTAACACTTTCATTCAGTGTGCTCCCATTCATTGCATTTGCGATTAAGGTATGCAGATATACACTTATCACAAGTAGATACGCTTGGATATTTGCTATAATTTTCGTAATCATCGGGTTTGGAATGACAATGCTTCACCCACATACCATGCTCTCCAAGTGCATCAAGAACACAGCATTGACCATGACTGCGGAGTATAATGGATGTGTTCATACTTCTAAGCAAATCCCCTATCCAAATATTAGTCAATCTTTCGCTATTTATAGGAATTCGCTCGGGTTGGTCATTGTAATGATCTAGATTGCAGAGATCTAACATAATCGCTCACACTCCTATAATATCTATAACGACGGGCAAATGCCAAAAAGCAGACCCATTTCCTATTGAGTCTGCTTTGGCTTTGGAGGTCATAGCAATGGCGAACTATGACACGATGGTGATCCGTAGGGGAGTTGAACCCCTGTTCCCAGAATGAAAATCTGATGTCTTGACCACTTGACCAACGGACCACAATAGTGGTGCGACCAGAGGGGTTTGAACCCTCGACCTACCGCTTAAAAGGCGGTTGCTCTGCCGACTGAGCTATAGTCACATATGCACTGTAAGCTGGTATCCGGTGCTTCTAATACCGTAGTGTGTAGGTAGTTTACCATGGTACTATCCTACTTGCTTTGCACTGTCCTCCGAAATTGAACGATGCTTACAGTGATTGGTCCGGATGACAGGACTCGAACCTGCGACCTCTTGATCCCAAATCAAGAATTCTAACCAAACTGAAATACATCCGGATATTGGTGCTACCAATCAGACTTGAACTGATAATGAATTTTACTTCGCTGGATTTTAAGTCCAGTGTGTCTGCCTATTCCACCATGGTAGCAAATGTGGTACTTGAAGTAAGATTTGAATTCACATCAAGTACCGTTTGGTCGGGTTTACAGGGAGCGACCCCATATTCCCAATGAGTTGCCTACACAAGAACGTGTAACTTATGTAGGACTTTTATCCCTTTTGCTAGTTTCCGTAGGTAGCTACTTCTACAGGTTTGCTCATAATCAGGGACGATTTGATGGCTGTTCCGTCTTCATCAATTCTACATCACAAAATTGTAATATCTAAGATACTAGTATTTTACAATGCTGCCACACCGTTTTTGGATAGTTGGTCCGGAGTTTCTTATCTGGGTCATTGCAAAATTTCAATCCACGCTCCCCGTGAGAGGGGGCGACACCATAATCTCCGGTGGTACTTGAGGTGGGAATTGAACCCACAATGTCTTTCGACACTTGTTTTTGAGACAAGCTCCTATGCCTATTCGGATACTCAAGCATATGCCCGGTTTCAGACCGCAGCTATTGCCACGGTCCGTAACCGGAATCTGAAAAGGTGGTGTATTACCGCCGTACAAAAGGAGAAAACGGCGATTGGTGGGGATAACAGGGATCGAACCTGCATGAATTTCTTCACCAGAACCTAAATCTGGCGCGTGTGCCAATTTCGCCATATCCCCACTAGAATAATCGGTTTGTTGCTCTGGCTGGCTTAATGCTATCTAAACGGCTTTTTGCAATCTCACAATACTCCGGAACTGCTTCAATCAACACCCAGTCCCTTCCTAAACTCTGTGCTACTTTTGCAGTAGTACCGCTACCACCAAAGGGATCTAGAATTAAGTCACCTGGATTACTCCATGAAATGATGTGATCTTCAACTAGTTTCTCCGGAAAGATTGCAGGATGCTTGTATGCGATTTCATCAGAAGTAGCAAAGCCTTTGCCGTTAGCATAGCGCCATATGTTCGTTCTGATACCGAATTCACTGATAACCTTTCTACCTTTATTTGTAAGACTACCGTCCTTTTCACGCCGGGTAACTTCACCATAAGTAGATGTTCCAGCCCATTTGTTAGGCTTATCTTTTATAAGGTTTATGGTTTTAGGTCTCCCTTTGCTTAGAACGAACATATACTCAAAGGCGTTGAAATACCTGTTGGGGTGGGGCGGTCCGGAGCCGGCCTTCTCATAGATGATCACATCGTACATATCGAAGCCGATCTCCTGGAAGAACAGCGCCTGCTTGAAGCTGGTCAGGGTCTTGCTGCCCTTCAGGGTCTTATCCCCTACCACCCAGACCACGACTCCGCCGGGCTTCATCACACGGTAAAGCTCCCTGGCGATGGTCTGGAAGACCTCCATATCCCACGAAGCCACGCCCTCGTAGTCTCTTAGGTCGTCGTAGGGCGGACTAGTCACCACCAGGTCGATGCACTCCGCCGGGAATTCCTTCAGCAGCCGGTCGGATCTGTCGTTGAAGAT
>AUXO011632017.1_pt1 | contig 36272 bp, 43 predicted proteins | sample 768731 | NCBI WGS metagenome assembly AUXO01 (sample SAMN02715735, study PRJNA202380) | gut metagenome | biome: sheep rumen | host: Ovis aries | place: New Zealand: Palmerston North | reverse complement strand
ATTATATCCAAATTATTCTAAATAAGGAGGTTTTATAATTAAGGGTTATTTTGGATTGATCCTATTATTTATTACATTAGTAATGATAACTGGATCAGTGGCAGCTACTGACACTACAAACAATGACAGCTTAGAATTACAAAGTACGAACTCTCAAATAGTTAAAAATGCTTCAAAAACAACCAATAATCTTCAATCAACCAATGATATTACAGTTAATTCAAATGAACTAAATACAGATAATAAAAACATAAACTCCAGTGATTCAATTAAAAGTAGTTTAAGTACTGCTAATAGTACAATGACTAGTAAAAAGTCAAGTACTCAAATCACAGTATACAATATAACCTCCACCAGAGGTTCAACAGTAACTTTAAAATCCGTAGTAACATCTAATGGTAACTATGTAAAAAATGGTACTGTTGTATATAAGATTAACTCAAAAACAATAGGAAATACCACAGTATCTAATGGTGGGGCAAAATTTGTATATACAATTCCATCAACTTGGACAAACATTAATTATACTATAACTGCAGTATATTCAGAAAATAATATTTATGCCCGTTCAACATGTAACAGTACATTAAAACTTAAATCCAACACAACAACCAGTGTAAGTGTAAAAAATATTACTGCTATTTCCGGTGAAACAGTTACATTAAAAGCCGTGATAACAACCGATGAAGGCGAATATGCCAAAGTCGGAAAAGTTGCATTTAAGATTAATGGAAAAACAGTTGGCTGGGCTAATGTGTCAAATGGTGGAGCAAAAATAAATTATACAATACCAAATAACTGGAAGAGCAAAACTTACAACATAACAGTAGTCTATGGAACTAATGATTACTATAAAAGTTCAACATCAAATGGAACACTTACAGTAAAAAATAATATTAATACTAAAATAACTATAAACACGACTTCAGTTATTTCAGGACAAACTACAACTTTAATATCTACAATTACCGATACTTCGGGAAATCCTGTAAAAGCGGGAAAAGTTGCCTTTAAAATAAACGGTAAAACCATTGGACTAACAAATGTAACAAATGGTGTTAGTAAACTTAGTTATTATATTCCAAGTAACTGGAATGGAAAATATAATATTACAGTAGTATATGGTGGCTATGAAAACTATAATTCCATGACAAAAACTACTACATTAAATGTAATAAAAGAAACCACTAAAGTTTCAATTAACACTACATCAGTTACTAGTGGTCAGATTGCAACATTCATTGCTACAGTTACAGATTCTTCAGGTAATAAAGTTAGTGGTGGTAAAGCAGTTTTCAAAATAAATGGTGTTACAATAGGAAATGTGAATGTAACTAATGGTATAGCAAAATTAACATATTCAATACCTTCATCATGGAATGGAAAATATAATATAAGCTTTGTTTACGGAGGATACAGCCAATATCTTTCTTGTAGAAAATCAGCTACACTGACTGTCACTGTTAAAGAAACAAAGACTTCAACAGGTATATCAGTTCCTGATGGGTATGAAAGTTATGTTAAATCTACAAAAAATTGTAATGTATCAAATTCAAAAATTCAAAGTTTAGCTAAATCATTAACTGCAGGAATTAGTGATGCTTATACAGCAGCCGTAAAAATTTATAATTATGTACGTGATAACATCACATACAAGTATTACTTAAATACAAAATACGGTTCTGTTGGAACTTTAAATAATAAATATGGTAACTGTGTTGATCAGACACACTTGCTTATAGCACTGCTAAGAGCATCGAATATTCCTGCCCGTTACTGTCATGCCAAATGTACTTTTACCAGTGGTCTTGTTATTGGTCATGTATGGGCAGAAGTATATGTAAATGGTAAATGGTATTCTTGTGATACTACATCTTCAAGAAACAGTTTTAATAATATTAAAAACTGGTATAAGTCAACAAGTATATCCAGATACACGGCATTATCATTTTAATTGTTTAACACTTTAATATTAAAATTTCTTTTTTTCTTTTTTTTATTTTATTATTACAATAATGATTCTTGTATTTTAATTATAGATATTATAAAAATTATTTTTAAACTTATTTTTTATTATTTTATTTATTATAATTATAATTTAATAGATATTAATTAATAAATAGTATTTATCAACTAATAACATATACATGACAATAGTTATTATTATTAATTTATAAAAAAAATAGTTAAAGAAGAATAAATTATAAATCTAATCTTCTGTTTGTTGTTGAAGTATTTATAGGGGATATTTCTATAAACTGACTAATTTGATTAATCTCGTGATTACTTAGATTTAACTTGACAGCCATATCATCTAAGGATTTAAAATATATACCGTTATTTCTCAATTCAATAATTTTATTAATATTATTTCCTGATATACCAGGTATTCTTGAAATTTCTTCAATACTTGCCCTATTGATATCAATTAAAGAAAAGTTATTGATATTTTCATTTGATGATATGTTAGAGTTTGTATCAAATGCAGTGTTTACATTATTATCAATGCTTGAACTATTAATATCAGGATTAAAGTCTGTTTTATTTACATTCTGATTATTATTGTTGTAGTCAGTTGAAAAGTTTGTCTGATAATTTGTTTGATTAAGATTATTATTTTGATTATAATTAACGTTATTATAATTATTAAATGATTTTTGTCTTAATCTGTTAAGATATTCTTTCCTTAGCATAAATGATCTTATTATTGATATTAACCAAGTAATAAGCAATATATAGGTAATTATTGTTAATAATGTTTCATTTGAAGTAACTAATAAGCCCACAATAAATGGAACTTCATACAATATACCTTCATAAATCCATTTCTTTTCATTAACTCTCAATCCAATCAGTATAAATCCAATTCCATTAAAAAAGAGAAAAAATGAAATTAGAATCCATAAAGAATGAAATATATTCCATACAATGTCATTATTATCCATTTTATCATCCATAACATATTAAATAAATTATTATCTTCTATTCAATACAAATTCCTGGTTATTGTTATAATCTACTAATTCATCCTCTTCGATATTTTTATTGACAACATTTTGAGTAGCTTTTACATCATTTTTTGATTGATTATAATTTTTATATTCAAATGTATTTGTTTGTAGATTAGTATTATCATTAGTAGTATGAACTTGAGAAGTAGAAGCAACGTTAGTTCTGTCTTTTATAATTTTATATGCCAAATATCCTGCAACTAAGGCTCCTAAAATAATTAATCCAGTGCCGTCAACAACAAAAGCACCAGCTGCCTGTGTAGGTAACATGAATTTTAATGATGATAATAAAATCATAGTATTAAATCCTCCTAAAATTATATTGCCCTAATTTAAATATAAATATTTAAAATCAACAATATAAATATTACTCCCTATAGCTAAGGATTAATAATAATAACCAATAGAATATAAAACAATAATATATAATTAAAATACTATAGGAGTATTGATAAAAATGGAGAATAGTCAATATTTCAATTTTGAAGAAGAAAACACTGATTTTCCCTTTTATAAAAATGAAAATTTTTTTAGCAAAAAAATGGGTTTACCACTACTGATATCAGTCTTATTGTTTATTTTTCTAATCACAGGACCTGTTAAATTTCCCAATTTTCAGGAACAGGTGATATTGTTTCTGGTTACTATTATTCCAGTGTTATATGTGATGATAGAACAAAGGGATATATTTTTTAAAACTCCTAAAAAAGAGGATATACATACATTAATAGTATCATATTTTGGTATTTTCCTGTTATTATTTATAATAATGGCAATACTTCAGTTGGCTGGTCTGTCATCATTAATTACACATCAATCATTTGCACCAGAACTACTGAATATATGGGGATACATATTTGAATTTATACAAATTATCGGAGAAGAGTTATTTAGAGTATTCATATTCCTGATGGCATTATATTTATTATACAAATATACACAAAACCGTAAACTTTCTATTATTTTAGCCACAATAATAGCATTATTAGCATTCGGTGCAATGCATGTAAACAGCTATGACAATATGATTTACAATTTATTAATCATAGGATTAGGAGGATTCTTTGAATTTTACCCATATTTAAAAACTAAAAACGTATTGTTATCAATAATACTTCATGTGTTATATAACTTAACTGTTATACTTGTACACGCGATATAATCTCCCTTTTATTTTTTTATAAAAAACTATTTTTATTCACATACAATTTAACGTTTAAATATTATTAAAACATATCTTAATCTAAGAAATATGGGGATAAGATATGACAAAATTTGATAAAGAACTATGTGACTTATTACGAGCAAGATTTCCATTTATACACATATCAACTTATGAAGAAGAAAGATTAACAAATGAATTAACTAGAATAGTATCAACTCCAGAACTTATACATACAATAAGAAATGTATTCATATGGAAGTCATCAGAAGGTTTCAGAGATCAAAACGGTATGATTATAGAAGACACATTTGATAAATTACCTGCATTAAACTATGTTAGAAACTATAGTGACCCGGCATTATTCATATTTTTAGATTTCCATGTATTTTGTGAAAAAACTAATGGAGTACTTGATTATACTATCATAAGAAGTTTAAAAGACTTAATGCCTAACCTTAAACAAAGCATGCAACCTAAGAATGTAATATTTGTTTCTCCATCATTTACAATTCCGGATGATCTTAAAAAAGATGTAACTGTAATGGAGTTTAAATTACCAACACAAGAAGAGATAGAAGAAGTACTGGATGAAATGATACAGGCAAATATGGCAGGGAACTTAAACGTCAATCTAAATGAAAAGGATAAAGAATCATTAGTTAAAGCAGCAGTAGGATTAACATTACAGGAAGCAGAAAATGCTTTTGCAAGAGCAATGGTGGATGATGGTTCATTAAATGCAGATGATGTAGATTTAGTACTTAAAGAAAAAAGTCAGGTAATAAAGAAAAATGATTTACTTGAATACATAGACTCAGAAGTAAATATAGATGATGTTGGTGGATTAGAAAACCTCAAGAAATGGTTGAGAAAAAGAGATAAATCCTGGTTATCATCTGCAAAAAAATATGGATTACCATCACCTAGAGGAGTACTCTTAACTGGTGTACCTGGTTGTGGAAAAAGTTTAGTGGCAAAAAGTATATCCTCAATGTGGCATTTACCATTACTCAGATTTGATGTTTCAAAAGTATTCAATATGTATGTTGGAAACAGTGAATCAAACATGAGAGAAGCAATAAAAACAGCAGAAGCTATAGCACCATGTATATTATGGATTGATGAAATAGAAAAAGGATTTTCAGGACTTAATAATGGTGGGGACAGTGGAACAAGTAGTCGTATTTTTGGAACTTTCCTAAGTTGGATGCAGGAAAAAACAAAACCAGTATTTGTTGTTGCAACTGCTAACAATATTGCAGGACTACCATCAGAAATGATGCGTAAAGGAAGATTCGATGAAATATTCTTTATAGACTTACCAACATTCAATGAACGTAAACAGATATTTAAGGTACATCTTGAGTCAAGACTTAAAGATCCTACAGTAATAGGAACTTTTGTTATAGATGATAACTCATTAAATCATTTAGCAGGATTAACTGAAGGATTTGGTGGAGCTGAAATAGAACAGATAGTGATTATGGGATTATTTGATGCATTTGCTGAAGATCGTAGTATAACAATGAATGACTTTGAAAATTCAATTAAAAATACTGTTCCATTAAGTGTAACACAGGCTGAACAAATAAGAAGTATCAGGGAATGGGCTGATATAAGAGCTGTAGCTGCAACTGCACAGGACGATAGAAAAGAATATGAAAGCAGCAAAAACAACAAACCTGAACCACCTGAAGATAAGTCACCAGTTGATAACCACTCTGATATTAATGATTCAAGAGGAGGAAGAACATTAGATTTCTAAATTATTTATTTTAATTCTATAACAAAATGAATACTTTAAAATTATTGTTCATAATATTGTAAAAACTATAAACAACAATTATGGGATGACTAAGTATGATAATTTATTTTTCAGCAACAGGTAATAACAAATATCTGGCAGAGAAAATATCTAATAAAACAGGAGATAATATAGTATCCATTCTAGAATTAATGAAAAATGAAGTGAAAGAAATAAATATTACTGATGATTATCTTGGACTAATATTTCCAACATACTTCTGGGAACTTCCAACAATAGTAAAAGAGTTTCTTGAACAAACACAATTTAAAGTACCTGATGATTGTTATGTATACACTATTGCTAGTTATGGAACAACATCAGCATATGCATTAGGCTCGATTAATAATTACCTCAAACGTAGTAATATTAAAGTTAATGCAGAATTTACAGTTAAAATGCCGGATACATGGACAGTAATGTTTGATTTATCAGATACTGAAAAGATAAAAGAATCATTAAATAGAGTGGATGAACAGTTAGATGAAATAATACCAGTTATTACATCTAAAAAAGAATGTTGTAAAAGTTTTTATAAATTATTTAAAATACCTTCCATATTTGCTCAATATTGGTATGAACATGAAAGAAAAACCAGTTACTTGCACTTAGAAGGAAAATGTATCTCCTGTGGATTGTGTGAAAAAGACTGTCCAATAAATGCTATAAAAATTGAAGAAAAGAAACCTGTATGGGTGAAAGATAAGTGTGTAATGTGTTTAAGATGCCTTCATAGATGTCCAACATTTGCAATACAATATGGTACTTATACACAAAATCATGGACAATACACTAATCCCTATATAAAAAAATTCGATTAAAAACGTAAATAATATATAAATTAGTTTCGTGTTATATGGACTAGTTGATGTTATATTTGATATACCATAATTAGATATATTATTATAAATATATTTTAAATATAAAAGTTTTGAAAAGTGTTGATTATGAATAAAAGTGAATTTATAAACGAATTATCCAAGAAAACAAATTTATCTGAGGAAGAATCCGGAAAAATTAATGAAATTTTAGAAGGAACATTATTTGTAGGAAAAAAGAATAAAACAAAAATAGTGTCAGAGATAGTAGAAAAAATAAATGTTTCTGAAGAAGAAGCTGATAATATTTACAATTCATCAATGGACTTACTTAAAGATGGATTAATAGATAAAATTAATCCATTTAATTAAATTATTTTTTTTTAATGATATAATGTATTATTCTTTATAAATTTAGATTGGTGGTTTTATGGTTGTTAAAAAATTATATCGTTCTGAACGTGAAAGAATGATAGCCGGTGTTTGTGGAGGATTATCTGAATATTTTGATGTTGATCCTGTAGTAGTTAGATTATTGTGGGTTATAGTAACATGTTTTGTTGGTTCAGGCATTTTATTATATATCCTAGCATGTATTATAATGCCTAATGAAAGTGATGTTGTTTATTAAGAATAATATTACTATTTTTACAATATTTTTTTTTTAATTATGTATTAAACGCTATTTTTAAAATTATATTTATAATAAATAATATTGTTTTATCAGTTAAACTATCTATTTTATTTTTATTTCTGTTTAAATGAACTTTAAATGATGTTGCATATTAACACATCATTTATTTAGAATATAATGAATGTCATAACAATTCCAAGTATAATAAAAAAAATGATTATCTAAATAAAAACTTATTTAACTAATACTATCCAAAAGATAATGAATATATAAAAATTATAAAAAAAGTAATGATATAATATTAAATTAATCTTTTATAATCATATACTGCTGATTTATATTATTTTAAAATATTAATTAAGAGGGTCATTAATAATTATTAAATTATCAAGATATTCTGATAATGTTTCAAAATCATCATCTAATTTATCTCTATTTTTATCCAGATTTTTGATTAATTCATTGATGAATGGATAATAATTATTTAAAGTGGAACATTCAATTTTAATATCTATAATTTCACCATCTTCACAATCACGAGTATATATGTATGGTTTATCATGCCAAACAAGATAATCTTTTGAGAATAAACTTTCATTATTAATTAACATTTTATGATAACACACATATACTGGTTGTTTAGATTTATTTAAACCTCTTTTATCAGGACCGCGTAAATTTATTTTTAAAAAGCCATCATTAATACATTTAATTTTTAAATATATTTTGTTTGAAGATGAAATTATGGTGCAACATTTACCTTCCTCGTTTTGATACCATGTTGGATAAGTAATAGTAGGGTTTCCTGAGAATTCCATTATTTCTATTCTATTTTTACTATCTCCAATATTTATAATATCAATTCTTGAACTGGACCATTTTTCATAAAGATCTTTTTTTGTTTAATAAAATTTGAATAATAGATACTGTTATCAGTATATTCCTCATATATATTATCTAAATTCTTTTTAAATTCTGATAACATATGATATTTAATAGGATTTGCCAGATTTTTTCTTGATTTGATATCAATTATATTCTTAATTCTATTTAATAAAATATAATCTGAAATTAATGCAGTTGAATCTGTAAATCCTTCGAAATTAATGTTAATTTTGTTATTATTAAATACAAAGGGTAAATTATTCAATTGATTTAAAAAATCAGTACATTGTGTTTCCCAGCTTTTATTATCAGAAATATCATAAAAAATATAACAGTTAGGGACGTATTTTTCTTTATGAATCATTTCGATAACATTTAATCTATATGAATATTTTCTAATTTGATTTGGTGTTAAATTTTTAAAACAGTTATTAGTAATTTTATTTAACTTCGAATGATTAAATAAGTTAGTATGAGGATTATCTGATATTGAAGTAGAATTTTTAATTAATATAGATAACATTATGAATATAAATCCACCCATAGATTTTCCATATAAATATATGTTACTATATTCTGAAATTGTCATTTTTCGGTAATCTGTGATAATATAAGATAATTTTTTTATAATCTTTGCAATATTTTCTAAATGCCATACATTTATAGATCCTACACCCCAACCGTTATTTAACCATTTATAATCATATCTTGTCGGATCATTAAAATAAATAGTATTATATGGAATCTGCAAATTCATTTCTTCGAAAAAAATAGCTTTATTAACTGATTCACGTGCTTTTGCAGCGTTTATATCTGAAGGACTAAATATGAGAATATTATCTTCGTTTTCAACCATATTTATAATAAATTAATATTTACAATTATCTAATTGAATTATTAATTCTGTTTTTTCATTTACATTTATTTGTATTTGATCTAAGTCTTCAAATGTTGTTGAAATAACCTTTTCTATACTATCCATATAATCTACCTGTTGTTAAACAAAATATTTTACTACTTCAATTTTTTTTAATATTATTGATATAATTATATATTTGTTTATTAAAAGTTAATGTATAATAGTATTTAAATAAATTAAATATATATAAATAAATCATAAGTAATTACTAGGATATATTCCTCATAATAAGTAGAAAATATTGATAAAATATATGTAAATTTTATTTAATAACTTATAAATAATTAAAAATAAATACCGGTGTAAAAATGGAAGATAATCTAAAAAGAAACTTTTACAATAATACAATATTAGAATCAGATTATCCAAATACTTTTAATTTTAATAAAGATAGATATGTATCCTTTTAGAAGATAATATTAAAGAGTATATATGTATTGTTGAAGAACTGAAAGAAAAAATTAAGGATTTAGAACATGATGATGGAAAATATTATCAAAAAGATATTGAAGAATTAAAAATTCTGGAAAAAACTCATTTTCATTCTTTTTTACAGGAAAAAACTAAAAATCGTACTTTAAAATCTGATGTTGATAAATTAAAAAAGGAAATCGAATCTAAAAATTCTTATATATTTAATTTAGAACTTCAAAATAATGTTTTAGAAAAAAACAACAAAATCTTAAATAACATATTGGATTCAAATAACAAAAAATTATTCAATATGGAAAAAAATTAAAAAAAATGTCTGAGGATATGATTAAAAATTTCAACAAAATAGAGTAATTCTTTAATTATAATTAATGTGGGTGTTAGTTTCATGGTTTCTCTTTCAATAATTATACCTGTTTATAATATGGCTGAAAGTATAGGGGATTCTATCATATCAGTATACAATCAAAGTTTTCAAGATTATGAAATTATTTGTATAGATGACTGTTCTACTGATAATAGTTATGAAATTCTTAAAAATTACTCTTTAAAAGATGATAAAATATCTATATATAAAATGAAAAAGAATAGTGGTGCAGGTAAATGTCGTAATTTAGGATTATCAAAAGCAAAAGGAAAATATGTAGCTTTTTTAGATTCAGATGATATATTTTATGATGATAAATCTTTAGAAGTATTAATTAGCGAAGCTGAGAAATCTGGAGCAAATATGGTATCTGGAAATATGGTTTTTAAAAGTTGGGATAATCATATTAAAAAATATACATTCAAAAATTATAATCATATCTTTAAACCGGTAAAATCATTCAAAAAATTATCACCAGATGTATATGGAATACCATGGTATTATTACAGAAATATTTTCAGATTAAGTTTTTTAAGGAAAAATAATATTAAATTTCCTGATTTAAAAAGAGGACAGGATACAGTTTTTCTTGCATCAATATTATCAAGAATAGATTATTATCTGCAGGTACCTATTGATTTTTATCAGTATACAACACCATTAGAAATAAAATTAAATAACTCAATTAAATATATAGACTATTTCAAATCATTTAAAATGGTTTTAAACATTTTTATGAAAAATAATTTAAACAATTTATTTAAAGAAGTTTATAATGAACTATTAAAATATTCCTATTAAAAGTACCATATTTTACAAAAAAAGAATATAAAATGTTTAAACAGGAATTTAATGAAATCGAAGTCATATTTAAAAAATATAATAATGAAGTTATGTTAGATGAAGTTAAAAAAGTATTTCGATCCATATCTACAATCTTAGATAATAGATTAAATAAAATTAAACCTTCAGTATCAATAATAGTTCCAGTGTATAATGTTGAAGAATATCTTGATGACTGTTTAATTAGTTTAATGAGTCAAACTTATGAAAATATTCAAATTTTTTGTATTGATGACTGTTCTGAAGATTCTTCACTAGAAATATTGGAGTATTATCAAAAATTGGATAATCGCATTAAGATAATAAAAAATAGAATTAATTCTGGATTAAGTGTATCTAGAAACAAAGGTATAAATGTTGCAACAGGAAAATATTTGATGTTTGTTGATTCTGATGACTGGTTAGATAAACAGTCAATAGAAAAATTAGTTTATTGTGCAGAGAAAATGAAACTGAAGTTTTAATGTTTAAAATGATTAATTATTCTCAGGACGAAGACAAATTTTATCATGACAAATATTATGATAGGGAATATATGAAAAATTATGAAAACAAATTGTTCAAATATAGAACTATTCCTAAAGAATATCTATTTAAATTATCAGTATCTGCTTGTCATAAATTATATTTAACATCTTTTATCAAGGATATTGGAGCTACAATTCCTATAAATATAATTAATGAAGATAATCCATTTTTTTATAAAATATTATTTGAAGCAAACCGATATTATTTAATTGATGAATACTATTATAATAGAAGAAGACGCATTAATTCTATTACTACCCAAAATAATACTTTCATGATTACTTCCATAAAAACCGCCGAGTTAATATTAAAAGTATTATTGGACAATGGATTATATGATGAATATAAAAAGTATGTTTTGAATAAAGTAATTTTTATGATAAGATTAAATTATGAAAAAATTTCTGATGAATTTAAGGAAAAATTTTATAATAAATGTGTTGATTTTATAAACAATGTTTTGACTCCTGAATTATATACAGATTCATTTGAACTGATTGAACCAGAACATAAAATTTTCTTAAATAAACTAATATATTCTTCTGATTATGAAGATTTTAACAATTCCTATTCTTTATAATTTAATAAATATTCTTTTTTTTAAATTTATTATTAGATTCACCAGTTTTGAAAAATAGTTCTTATATATTGATTTAAGATAATATTTAATAGAATTGAACATATAATAATAATTATAATACTTAATATTTTCTTTGTTTTTCTATAGAAGATTTTTAAATCATAGAATTATAAAAGAGTTTAATCTGAATTACTCAATTTATTGAGGGATTTGGTGGTAATATGATTAGATGTTTAAACTGTGGTACAACAAATGATGATAACAATAAGTTCTGTTCTAAATGTGGAAATTCATTAGCTTATGCAAATGCTATGGACACTCAACAGAATAATTCTAGTAATAATGACCCTAGACGAATAGATGAATACCAACATGTAAGTAATCAACAGCAGGGAATGAATGATCCACGTCGTATAGATGAAAATTTTCATAGAAGTAATCAGCAACAGACAAATAATGATCCTCGACGTATGGATGAAAGAAAACACGTTCCTAATCAAACAAAAGTAAATAATCAGCAGCAAAGAGTTAATACTCGACCACAAATAAATAATCAGCAACAAGGATACAATCAAAATACTAATAATAACGATTCAATTTTAAATAAAATTTCAAACTTATCCACACCGGTTAAGATTATTAGTGTAATTATCTGTTGTTGTATTGGTCTTCTTATAGTAAGTGCTCTTGGTGGTGGAATGTCTGATCAGGGATCCCTACCTACAAGCAATAATTATAATGATAATAGTTATGGAGATGTATTTGATTCATTCAGCAAATCCAGCTGTAGAGAAATTAATTTCAAGGAATTAGATAAAAATCCTGATAAATATATTGGAGAAAATATAAAAATCAAGGGAAAAGTAATGCAAATCTCAGAAGGAAATAGTGATGGTAATTATCTTTTAATGTATGTTAATGGTAATTATGATCAGCTGGCCTATGTTGAATATTATGATAATACAAATATAGTAGAAGATGATTATATAACTGTATATGGTGTTTGTGGTGGCAGTTATTCATACACAACCACAATAGGAGGTACTAATACTGTTCCTTCAGTATATGGAGCTATTTTAGAATAGCTCTTTAAATTCTTTTTTTATAAAATTTAATTTCTTTAATTAATTAATAATATTTAAGACATATAGTATAATAATTAAAAAATAAGTGATAAGAATGAATGTCTTAAACATTTTATGTCATAGAAAACCTGAACGCTCATTTTTTATAAAAGGACATCAATTTCCAGTATGTGCTAGATGTACAGGTTTTTATATTAGTATATTTTTTTATACAATCTATGCATATTACACTCCAATAGTATACACAAATGAATATGTGTTATTTGGTTTATTATTATGTGTCCCTGCATTTTTAGATGGAACTACACAATTACTGGAATTCAGAGAAAGTAATAATACATTGAGATTTATTACAGGTATCATAGGTGGTATTGGACTAATGATATTAGTTAAATTTATTAAATTAATTTTATTGACTTATATTCTTTAATTTATTTTTTTATTAGAATTTTATGATTCTAATATTATAGTTTGTGCTTCATTTTTTCGTAATGCCAATGAAAATCCACGTACTCTTATTTCAACAGGATATCCTAATGGTGCTTTACGTTCTAATTTTACTGTTACACCTTTAGTTAATCCCATTTCTCGTAATCTTTTTCCTATTGAACCTTTAATATGGAACTTTTTTATTATTCCTGTTTCTCCAACTTTTAAATCATCAACGGTTTTTTGCATATTTTTCACTTCCTTACCTATACCCCTATAGGTATATATTATATTATACCCCCTATGGTATATAAAGATTACTATTTAAAAATCCTAAAATTACGAGATAGTTATAATAAAAAAATTAAATAATTAAAAGAAGTTAAAATAAAAAAAATAGTAAGAGAATTTAAGAATTAACACTCTTCTCAGCATTAGTAAAGGCAATAAAAATTTCTTCATCACTTAATTTTTTTATTTCATCAATACTTTTTTCTTCCTTTAACTGTTTAACACATTCAAATAATGCCTCCACGTTTTCAAATTCACATAAATTTTTAATATATTCAGATAATGAAACTTCCTTTTTTTCGTAATTAATTTCACAAACCATATCATCAACTCTCTGTTAATATATAAGGATTGTTATGTATATCTATTAAAGTTTTTTATCATTTAATTAACAAATATAATATAAGACAATCTATAGGTTATTTTATGAATAATGTTAATGTTTTTACTAAAGAACGTGCTCTTGAAAGATTGGAGTATGTCAAAGGATTAAATTATACTGATAAAGAATATAAGAAGAACTTGAGAAAACATATGTTCAAGTATAAAACTAAAGCTAATGGTTTACTCATTCAAAGACTTTCAGCCGAACAGGAATTGTTTATGTTTGAAACATACGGATATGAAAATTTGAAAAAGTATGCTATTGATGTGCTTGAGCAGAATATTGAATATTGTGATGTATTAAATGAGGATACACATGATAAACAGATAGAAAAAACAATTGAATGTTTAGAAAAAAGTAACACTAAAGAGTACTTATTATCTTTAAAAGATTTTGCTACAAAAACAGCATATAACTGGTATATTCCTGTTGACAGATTAATAAATTGGATTGATTGTTTCATGATTCAAAGAGAAGTTTTCTTTGAATTTGCATCAAATGAAAAAACATACCTGTTTGCACCTAACTATTTTACTGACAACGTTTTGTTATTAACAGTTGAAACAGATAATATTTCAGAAGATTATGAAGCTGATATTGACCAAATAATTAAAGTATACGATTCTGTTGTCAAGGGAATAATTGAAATATTAAAACAATTACCACAAGAATCTATGATTGAAAACCTTTTTACTATTACATCAGAACAAAAACAGAAAAATGGTGAAATAATAAATCAGTTAGCTAAGGATTATTATGAATTTATAGAAGAATCAACAGATCAAGAAGATTCAAACTCTGAAGATGATTCTAACGATGAGGAATAAAATATTTAATTCTATATATTTTTTTATAATAAGTTATAATGGTATGGATTATGAAAATTTATATTAATACTGATAATAAAAAAGAATTGGCTGTTTCTACTGAAAATCAACTCATTGATATATGTAATAATTTAAAAATAATTATAGTCAGTACACCTGAAGAAGCAGATATAATTTGTTCTATAGGAGGAGATGGTACTTTTTTAGAAACTTCCAGATTATCTAAAGGTTCTCCAATAATCGGAATCAACTGTGGTACTCTTGGTTATTTAACTGATGTGAATCCAGATGATCTTCAAAAGGCAATGGAAGATTTATTGAATAATAAATACTATATTGAAGAACGTATGATGCTTGAAGGAGAGATAATAAAAAGTAACGGTGAATCAGTTAATATACCACCCGCATTGAATGATATATCCATATCAAAAAATACATTTGGAGTAGTACGTTTTGATACAATAGTTGATGATAAATTAATCAACTCATATACTGCAGACGGAATTATCATATGTACTCCAACTGGTTCAACAGCATACAACTTATCCTGTGGTGGACCAATAATGGATCCAACTGCAAACATAATTGCAATAACACCCATAGCACCCCATTCAGTTCTAAACAGGAGTGTTATATTATCAGATACATCGGTTGTAGAAATAAAAATCACAGAACTTAGAAATCAGACTTTGTCATATGTATTATATGATGGTAAACCTATAGAAGTAAAAACTGGGGACAAAATACGTATATATAAATCAGATAAAATCACCAAGATTATAAAATTAAATTGGCAAAGTTTCATAGAAAATATTAGAAAAAAAATAAATTAAATAGGGTGAATATAAAATAGTTATAACTGTTCATTAACTAATTTAAAAAAATCAATTGTTTTATCAGGATTTACTTTATTTAATGTATGGTAACATGATGGACAGTAAGTGATTACTTTATCTCCACTAAGGGTTTTTTTAGCCATTTCAAGACCCAATTCTTTATTTCCTTTTGTTATTCCCACACCGAATCCACAGCAAGAATTTGCACGCTGTTCTGGAACATTTTTAATGATTGATCTAACCTGTTTACTTCTTTCTAGTGCATGGCACGGATCATGAATAATGTGTCCTGTTCCATCTATATTTTCATCTTCAAATAAATCCATAGCAAAATTAATTTTTATATTAAAATCAGGATGATTGGCATAATGATCCCTGAATGACTCATAACAGCCAGGACATATTGTGATTATTTCTTTAACACCATGTTTATTGAATTTTTTAATATTTGCTTCTACTACTTCATCTGCTTTTTCCTTTTCATTTATAATGTAAAGCATTATTCCACAACAGCTTTCATCACTTAAAAATGAAAAATCAATATTTTTCTTCTTCAAACATTCACTTACTGATTCTATTAATTCAGGTTCCCTAAACCTGCTTGTACAGCCCCTGAATAAAACTATTTCATGATTTTTATTATCATCTATAATTTCCATATCCGAACCGTAAGAGTTTCCCTTATTAACTATGTTATTGATAATCTTCTCATTATAACTCATAAAATAACCAAATATCCTTTATTAATAATAATTCTAATGATAATACTTAATAATATTTTGTAATTTGTATCTAAAATATAAGCTAATTTTTATATAAGAACTGGGATTAAAAAGTTTTAAGCAATAATACGAAAAAAAAAAATAAAAAAAGTAAAATATGATTAATTAAAAATTAATCTTTTTAATTTTGATTATGATGTTTTATAATTATGATTCTAATATAAGTTAATATAGCAGAAACAATTATCGCAAGTAATGTAGGACCTAAAAAAATAGAATCCATGCGTACAGTTACCTGATAAACTAAAAAACCAACAAACCATGAAAACATGTTCCAGTACCATGTTCTAGAATCATTCTCGTTATTTCCAAGATAATATGAAACCACCAATACTGAAGCCATAGGAGCAAATACTGATGTAATCAAGTATAAAAAATCAATAAAATGATCCATTATACCTGAAATAGCCAATATTGCACTAAGAATACTGACTATGACTCCAACTTTTTTATGATTAAGATTTCTGAAAATTGTGATTGTTGATTCACCTGCTGAATTAGTAGCTAAGAAATTAGTTGTTACAGTAGAAAGTACCATAATAATAATTCCTGTTGTACCAAGACCAGCTAAAAGAATACCATTAGCAGTGTTTGTTGCACCAATACCTGCAATTTGAACACCTATAATATACATCCATAAACTTGCAATGCTATATGCAAAAGCGGAAACTAAAGTAGCTTTTACAGGTTTTTCTGCATCTTTAGTATAATCTGAAATTACTGGAAGCCATGAAACAGGCATAGCAATGGATAATTCAAAAATATTCCAGAATCCTAATTTAAGTGCGGATGTTATTGGTATTGAAGACATTGAATTCATCTGGAACAATTTAAAAGTCAAAATAATCAGAAGAAATGTAAGTAAAAGCATGACCACTGTTGTAATTTTCTGGGAACGTTCAATACCTATATAAACCCATATGGCAACTAATGCTGCTAGTATAATACATATAAATGGAAAAGGAATAAATAAATTCAATCCTTCCAGAGCCATTGCTCCCTGAGCATTTAATACAGCTACCCAAGCAATTAATTGTAAAACATTTAAAGCTGCAAAAAATTTGGAACCATTACGTCCGAAGCCAGTTTGAGTAGTATCCATGGCATTTAATCGTAATTGTGCACCTAAAAGACCAACTAAAAATAATAGAATAAGACCTACAAAGTGTCCTAAAACTAGTGGAACAATTAAATCATTCCATGATGACATAGTACCTAGTTGTAATCCGGCTTCAATTTCAGAAACTGATATGGCAACTCCAAACCATATAACAGCATTATCAAAAAGTCCTCGCCTATTTTCCATTAAAATATTCCTCAAAAAGATTAAAAATAGTTTTGATATTTTTTTAAAATAATCAAATCACTTAATTTGTTATAGGAAGTGTTTATATTCAATTATATATTAAAATTATGATATATATTTTATGATAAGTGTAATTGAAAAAATTAATAAATAAAATTTTTATTTTAGTAAAAAAAAATCAACATATATTCATTTTTTGGAAGAATATTTTTTACTTCGTTAAACTCACCTATAACGAAGTAAAACTAAATGAATAAATTATAGTAAAAAATTACTAAAATAGTAAAAAATAACTAATACATGTATATGTGATGTATTAAAAATTACTTCTAATAATTTTTATCAAAAAGGAATGAAATAAAAGTAATACTTTTAAAATAATAATACAATTTAATTCAAAAATAATACTTTTTGTCTTTGTTTTATTTAAGATTATTATATTGTTAAAAAGAAAGTTAAGTAATTGAATTAACAATTCCAATTGTACCAGAACCTTCTTCATTTGGTACTTTGGAGTTAAATATGAATTTATCATCATTTTCAACTTCTAAACTACCAATATTTTTTGATTCAAATGTATTGTTTCCCAAATTAATTACCCCGTTAACATCATTAAATACTGTTAATCCTCTGATTTTTTCACCTTCAACAGTATTAGTAAACTGATTATCAATAAGGGTAACTTCACCATTATTATTGTATATTACTCCACCTCTTGAGTAATTACCAACCATCGTATTAGTAAATTCATTATTTTTTATTTGCATAGTTGCATTTCTATTAAATATTACTCCACCCTTACTGCATGATGAAGTTGAAGTAGGATCATAGTTGATATTATAACTGCTAACCTTATTATCTATGAATTCAAGATTACCTATTTCATGATAAAGTAATCCTCCACGTAATTCACCAGTACTTTTATCTGCTTTAAATTCATTGTTTTTAATAATCATATCTGACTCATAGTTATCTATTATTCCACCTCTTATAATATCAGATTCAGTTATCGTATTTTCTATGAATTTATTATTAATAATTCTGGTATTTGTTTGATTGAATGAATGAATTACTCTTCCATTATTGTTAATGAATTCGGAGTTTTCAATTGTATTGTTACCGTAACTTACCATATAGATTATTGCTGTTCTATCGTTATCATTATTTATATTAGCTTTGTTTTCTTCAAATACACAATTATTAATATTTAAGGAACCACCATATTCTCCAGTACTCCAAATAGCACCACCAGTTTTTCCAACAGAATTGTTTACAAATTCTGAATTGGATATATATGCATTACCTCTATTAGTTATAGTACTACCTTTATCATCACCTAAATTATTGATAAATCTACAATTATTTATATATAATTCTGAAACTGTTTCCATAGTTATTACAGATGATATATTAGATTCACCAGGTACCGTATTTTGTATGGTCAAATCTTTCAATTTTAGATTAGCATAGAGCTTTATGAACTGGTATTTATTTTGTCCATCTAATGTGTGACCATTACCGTTAATTGTAAATTGTGAATCTGTATGTGAGTCACCACATCTAAATGTGTCAGTTATGTTATAATCACCATCATTTAAATTAATAATATATGATTTATTGTCATAACTTTTTGTAAAGTTTGTAATTACTTGTTTAAGTTCAGAATAACCTGATACATTAACTGTTACAATTTCGTATCTATCTTCTGGTTCATTTGAATCACCTGAAGCAACAAAACTCTTTACGTAATCAATACTATCCCCAATATTATCAACTAAACCTTCATTAATGATATTAGTATTTAAAGCAATTGTTGTAGATAGAGTTAATAATATAATTATCAGAAGAATAAGAACTCTTTTAACACGCATATTTAATCATCCTACATATTAGATAATCTAATTTTATATTAATTAAGAAAAAATAAGTAAAAAAAGTTATTAGAGAAATTATTTTTTTATTTCAACCTCAAATGTTTTCTTATCTTTATCAAATTGTTCTTTAAATTTTCGATATTCTTCTTTAAATTCGTCTTCATTGATTACATTGCTCTGATATTTCAGTACAGATACTGCTATTTGAGCTAAATTTAAAATTATCTTTTTAACAAATTTTAAATTAGATACAATATTGTCGATATCTTCCTGATTATCAATACCAGCTTTTTGTGATAAAATATTATTCAATGAATTTTCTATCTGTTTGAATATATTATCAATTATTTCATTAGTATCGAAAATATATTTATCAAAGATATTTTTTACACCACCAAAGGTTTTTAAAATCTTGAATAACGTATTTAATATTGCAATATGTGTGAAAGTCATTAAACCTTTAGTTCTTTTGGCCAAAAATATTAGGGCAAATTCATCTAAATTATATTTAGTAAATCCTTTAATCAAATAATCAATCAAATTATTAAATACACTTAACTGATTTTTCAAGATATTATTTTTCATTTTTATTATAATCCTTATTTTATATTAGAAGTTATTATTTATAGTATATAAATATCTTGCTAATTATTAGTTTTCTATATGAATTCTTTCATATTATTATTAATATTTTAGATAAAAGTATGAATAAATATAAATAATATTGAAACTATATTAATAAATACAATTAATTTATAAACAATATTCATAAATTAAGTTAAAAATTATAATTTTAGATAAATGATATGAGGTTTTTATAATATACTTATGAAATACAATTACAAAAAAAGAAAAAACAATGAATTTAAATTAATAACTAATAGAAATTCTTTTACTGATTCAACTACAAAATTATTGAAAAAAAACTATAATTATATCTTTCATTCCATTAAATCTGAAGGATATAAAATCGAATATGATCATTTTGATATCATACAGGAGATAGTCTATGATGAAAAAGTAGTAGGATTCATATCTTTAATTCATGTTGAATCTATAAAACACATACTATGTATCAATGAAGCATATATTCTTCCAGAACATAGAAATAAAGGACTTTTTTATCAGTGCATATTAAATCTTCTTTCACAACCCAACTTATGCATATCCTTAAGAAATCCAAACAGAAAAATAATAGATCTTTTAATAGAGTATAATTTTGCTAAAAAACTAAAAAATAATCTTGTAATAAGTTATATTGATTTATACTGTGATTATTCCAACAGATACCTAAATAGTCATATAAAAGAATACTACAAATTATATGATAAATCAGATCAAAAAGAAATGATTAAAAGTAATTTTTATGATTTAAATATTAATTCAGCAGTATTTTTTGATGAAGATAATTTATTAACATTCAATGAAAATCCAGCTTATATTGAGAAAGCCCGTACTATAGATTCTAAAGATAAATACTATTTAAAATTAAAGAATGTGGATTTAACTTATTTAAACGTTTTATATGATTGTTTTTTAAACATTGATGATATATTGGAGGAATTATCAGTTGAAACAGAAGAAAGAATAAATGAAAATTTAAATATTGAGGATATTTTAGGAAATGAAAAGGAATTAACACCAATATTCATAGAATTTTTAGAAGAACATGGATTGACAATTAATGAAGGAAAAATTATTAGACATAAAGTAGTTCAAGCTTTAAAACATGAAGAAATTATTCCTAAATCAATTATTTTAAGAACTATGTATTTGATGAATCATATTGATGAAAATGATACTGATATTGATTATAATATAGAATTAGGTAAAAATATACAGGAAGAATGTCCATATTGTCATACTGTTAATTATTCATTTTTAGAAGTATGTGAAGAATGTGGATATAATCTACAAAGAAACAATCATTTTGAAGAATATTTACCTCAAAATATCAATAAAAATTTCTTATTATATGAATTTATTACAAGTTCAACCTTACATAAATCTGATTATAATATAAAATATGGATTAAATAAACTAATTTTCAGAGAATTGAATTATACTGATTTGGATGAAGAAGAAATATTTAAAATTCAATGTAAAATAGCTACATATCAATTATTAAAAAATATTAATGATTCTATTTATTTTGATGTTTATGATTTTGATTCTAATAATGGATTAATTCCGGGAAGTACATTTTATTATTCTAAAAAACATGATTTAATAACCCATTTAAATGATTATTCTCCTTATTATGATATTATGAGAATATTTTTTTCTGATAATAATCTTAGAGACATTCTAAATAGAAATAATTTGGATACATTCGGTAACAGAGATGAATTAATATTTAGAATTGAAAATGAATTATCTCCAGAAGATATTTTTGGTAACAAATATTGTTTAACAAATAAAGGATATGAATACTTACGTATACATGAAAAATATGATCTTTATGAAGAGAATTTGTATGATTTTTTATTTTATGATGTTTTTAAATTCAAACAAGAATATAAAGGAAATGATTTCGAAAAAACCTTTATTAAGTATATGTTAAATGATGCAATTAAAAATAATAATTATTTCAGATATCATAGATTTATATCCTATAAACTGAATCATATAAAAGAATTCTCAGATTATTATTTAGTATTATTCATGGTATTGTTTATAATTGATATAAATTTCTTCTTAAATCAGAAAGAAATAATTCAAAAACCGTTAAGTGAAGTAGTGATAAGACAGTATCCTGAGATAAAAGAGATTTTTGAATATGTGGATGTTGGAGAAATATTTTATAAAGCTTTAAAGTATATAAAAATAGATTTTCTAAAAGATAATGAAGACTTAGTATTATTTTATTTTATCAAATCTTTAAATTATGAAGATATTGATGATATTAACAGAGAAATTGAAGAAGAGAAATTTAATCGTATTTTTTTAGATCATTTGTTAAGTGAAAAATTATGAGTTAAAAGTTTATTCTTAATTTGAATTAAAGATTTTTAGAGTAAATTAATCTTCGTAGTATTGTTGTATAATATGAAAAGTTTTTATGTAAAAAAATATATAAAATATAATAATTAATCATGATAGATATATTCTATTATTTTTACGAAATAATTTAAAAATTTTCAATAAAACATTAATCCGTTAAAAATATCAGAAAACATTAATATAGAGTTTTACAATATATTTAAGTATATAATAAATGGATATTTATTTTGATTATTAGAGGTGTAAAAAATGAGCCCAGAACCATCATTTACACAAACATTACGAGAAGAAGGATTTATTCAAGGTAGTGATGTTGTAAGTAAAGTTAATGAAGTTAAAGAGGAAGTTGTTAATCAAGTTGAAGAAGAAGTTCAACAAAAAGTTGAAGAAACAAAAACTGTAATAGAAGAAAGTGTTAACGAAGAAGCACAAGCTACAGTTAACGTTGCTAAAAGTTTTGCTGAAGAATCTGTCAAATCATCATCCAACGATTCTTTCATAGGAAAATTAATTGATACTATTAAAAACATTTTCTAATAATAAAGTTGAAAACACTAATTTCATTTTATTAACTTAGAAAACTACCTTCAATTTTTTTAATAACTTTTTTTATTTTTATTTAACCTATTTTTAATAAATCTTATTTATCATCATATACACTTTTTCTAATGCATATTGAATTAATACTATTTTTAACAATTAATTTATTAAATTTAAAAATTAAAATTAGATATAACAATAATTACTATTATTAAAGATATGTGATCAAAATGGAAGATAGTTTAAAAAACCTGGAAATAACAGATAATATTAAATTTATGATAAAATACTGTGATACTTTTCTTGATTACTGTCATGAAGAAAATTTATCCATAGATGGAAATATTGCTGGAGAAATTGTGGATTCAATTACTGAAATAGAAGAATACTTAAACAATCCTGAAGATATCTTAACTGAAGATGATTTGAAAAGTATTTATGAAGAAGTAAGTAATATATATGATGGGTTACAAAATTTAAACGACATTAAACTATTTAACAAGATACATATTGTATACAATGTTATATTAAATCAAACAAAAGAAATACTAGATAAAAGTGGTTAATATGAAATCTATAGAATTGAATGCCATTGGATATATAAAAAGTCCTTTTGAAGAAATTGAGGAAGTACCGAAAAGTATCGTAGATGCTATGGAACATGAAGGTCAGTTGATTATAGATAAGAAATATAGTGAAAGCATGGCTGACATGAAAGTTGGTGAAGAATATTTGGTACTTTTCTATTTACACAAATGTAATGGTTACAAACAAACAGTCCCTTTGAAAGGTAACGGTCCAATGACTGCACTGTTTTCTACACGAGCACCCTGCAGACCTAATCCTATAGGAGTTTCAAAAATTCAGATAAAGGAAATTAACAGTAATATTGTAAAGTTCAGAGGAGTTGACATGCTTAATAATACTCCTATACTGGATATTAAGAAAGAATTTTAGATTTTTATTGAATGAAGGTGTTTTTTATGATTATAAAATGTGATATTTGTGGACATGAATTTGACCATACAGAAGCAGAAACATGTGATTGTGGATATGATCCAGCTTCAGCAAATTTAAAATGTCCGAATTGTATGATTGATCTGATACTTCCACCAGAACTTGAAGCTGAAAGACAAAAAGAGATTGAAGAAAATTCATTATACAGCAAACTGGAAAAAGAATTCAGTGAAAAATAATTGATTCATCTTATCAACTGAATAAGAATATGTGGAGATTATATGAAAGTTAAAACAGCATTATTTAATTCTACAACTGATGACTTGACTATCGTAATAGATTTATTAAGAGCCAGTACTACTATAACAGTAGCCTTAAATAATTTCGCAAAGGTTATACCTGTAAACAATGATGAAAAAGCTTTTGAGATTAAAAGAAAACATCCTAATGCAGTACTTGCCGGTGAACGTGACTTAAATACTATTGAAGGTTATGATATTACAAACTCTCCGGATATAATTCAAAATTATTCTGGTGATATATTTGTAATAAATACAACAAACGGCACTAAAGTACTTGAAAACATTAAACAGCGAAACAATGACATAAAGGTTCTAGTCGGTGCAGGTATCAATGCCAGGGCATTAGCTATTAAATCATTGGAAATGGCAGAAAACGAAATAGAATTGATAATGGCTGGTCGACATGAAAAATTCAACATTGAAGACTGTATCGGAGCGGGACTTATAATCAATGAAATATTGGATATAGCCAGAGAAAAATCAATTGATATTGAATTGGATGAAAGTTCATTGGCTGCTAAATTACTAGCCAAAGATAAAACAAAGGCAAAAGAGTTGATAGGTAATTCATGGGGAGCTAAAAAGTTAATAAAAATTGGTTTAGTCAAAGATGTTGAAATATGTCAAGAATTAAATACATTAAATTATGTTGGATTATATGATAATGGTGTTGTTGTAAAAATCTAATAAAATAAGATATTCATAGAATGTTTAAGTATCATTCTATGAAATAAAGAATTGATTTCTATTTTTATATTTTTTTTAACTTGATAAGCACTCGTTTATCCAGTTAATGAAGTTTGTTGTACTGTCACCAGTACGTTCTGCAGTTGTATGACCCTGATTCCATACAGTGGTAAAATCTACTTTTTCTACATTACTTGATTGATTTAATGCTAATGCAAGATTGCTTTCAACACATAATGAACTATCTCCTTGAGTAATACCTGTGTTTATTCTCCAGTATTTTGCGACATTGGATGAACCGCTACCATCATAATAGTCACATAAATAATACACTGGATTGTACATGTTCACACGTGTCTCAATAGTATTATTCATATCATCCTGTTTGCTTAGATCATTTTCATATTCACTGATATATTCAGATTTATAATCATCATATTGTGAATATTTCTCATCATTATTTTTAAATAATTCAGTCATTATTTTATCGAAATGCAATGAGTCAGATTCACTGTTTCCAAACAAGTCATTTTCTGCTTGGCTACGTTCTAAATCATCAAATGCTCCAACATCTTTAGTAGGATTTTTGCATGTTTTAATAAATCCTTCAATATTATTTACTTTAACAGTGTTGGTAGATGAATCATATTCAACCCATTCAACTTCACTGTTTAATGATTCAATATATTCCTCTGCAGTATTGTAAGTAGTTGATTCACCAGATGAACCACCTTTCATATCCTTAGGCATTTCTCCCATTTGTAAATCAGAAGGTGTTTCTCCACCAGGCATTTTACTGTCAGAACCATCCATAGTTGGTGCTTCACCAGTTGGCATACCACCATCAGGAGCTCCACCCATGCCCATAGAACCACCCATATTACCATTACTAGCAGTATATGGGAACTGAGTATCTTCCAGGAAATTATTCAATGATTCTTCTATAACTGATTTAATATACTCATTGTAACTACCTGAAGTATATATTCCATCATCTGATTTTTCTAAAGTCAATGTATTACCATTAGAATCTTTAAGATTAATTTCATTGATATAATTAGCATATTCTGTTGCCAAATCTTCTGATAAAGTTGATGTCCATGAATCATTAGCTCTAGAACCACTATCACTATATTGTCCCATATTCCATTCATATGCTTCATCTGCTGTGTCTAAATTAGTAATAGGACACCAACACATAGAACCTAAAACACTGTCTGATAAAGGATTACCATTTTTATCTACCATAGCAGCACCAATACTTTCCAAGTATGGGGCATACAAGTCGCTGTCTCCTGTTACACCAACCAATGCACTTTGAGCTCCTCCACCGCTATGACCAAAAGTAAATATACTTTCAGTATTGCCCTGAAGATTTTCAGAATTAAATCTAAGATATCTTATTGCTGCCTTAAGATCTGTAACACCCCACGGAGCTCCTCCACTATAGGAATCCCCATTTTCTCTTCCTCTACATCCAGCATTTACATAAATCAAACCATTAGAAGTATAATCTGTAACTTCACTGCTACTGTAGGAAGTAGGTGCTTTTTGTGCTGAATAACCTGCAGTATTGATAGGCAGTACTATCGGTGCAGTATCTGAAGTATAATTTCCTACCTGATTATCTTTATTAATACTACAAGTGTAAGTACCATTTTCATTTTCTTTAGCGTCAAAATATTTTCCGGGAACATAAATTCCTAAACTTTCATATTCTGTTGTTTCAGGATTAGTACAATAAACTATACCAATTTGATAATAAATATCATTTTCATCATCATAATTCCAGTTGTCCATGTTTAAAGATAATTTTTCCGTTAATTCATTATATCATTATTTTCACTTTGAATGAGTTCTTTAGAGTTATTGCCATTCAAAAATGATAATCCGAAAAGGATTAAAAATATAAAGATTAACAAAACAATTATAATTTTATATATATTTTTCATATATACCTCAATAGATTAATAATATTTGAAGAGTATTATATATGTTAAAATTTAATTAAATATATAAAAGTAACTGATATTATACTAATGTTTATACCATTGAAAAAACAAACATTTAATTAATTCTCAGGGCGAGGTGAAATTCCTCACCGGTGGTATATTTAAGTCCACGAGCTAAAAAGCTGATTTGGTGTGATTCCAAAACCGACGGTAATAGTCCGGAAGAGAGAGAATAAAAATCAATCTTATTTTAGCCCTGTTTCATTTAAAATTTTTTAGAGGTAATACAGAATGAATCATGAAGAAATGTTAACGGGTAATTATAAAGAACGTGTAGAAACGGCAGTCGAAGCTTTAAAAGAAAAAAAAGGTGTTATAGTTACTGATGATGAATCTCGTGAAAATGAAGGAGATATGTTTTTTTCTGCACAAAATGTAACTGAAGAACAAATGGCTTTATTAATCCGTGAAGGTAGTGGAATTGTTTGTTTATGTATGAGTGAAGATAAAGCTGATGAATTAGAATTACCATTAATGGTAGCAAACAATACAAGTACATATGGTACTGGATTTACTATTACTATTGAAGCAGCTGAAGGTGTTACAACAGGAGTATCTGCTGCAGATCGTGTAACTACTGTAAGAGCAGCTTGTGCAGATGATGCTAAAGCTGAAGACTTAAATCATCCGGGGCATGTTTTCCCATTAAGGGCAAAAAATGGTGGAGTTCTTGAAAGAGATGGTCATACAGAAGCAAATATTGAATTAATGAAATTAGCTGATCTTAAACCAATGGGAGTTTTATGTGAAATAACAAATCCTGATGGTACTATGGCCAGAATGCCTGAAATTATTGAGTTCTCCAAGGAACATGATATGCCTATTGTAACTATTAATGATATTATTCAGTATATATCTGAATAATATTTTTTTTATTTTTGGAGCTGAGTTATGTTTACTGAGTGTATTGTTGTAGGATTAGGTGGGTTTTTAGGTAGTGTTCTTAGATATTTGATGGGATTTATACCTATTAATGAAACAGCTTCTTTTCCTATAAATACATTTTTAATAAACATATTAGGTGCAATAGCAATATCTTTTATAGTGTTTTTTATAACAGACATACGTTTTAACAGTATTGATCCTTCAACATTGAAAAATATAATCCTATTTTTAAAAGTTGGAGTTTGTGGAGGTTTTACTACTTTTTCAACTTTTGCTTTAGAGACCGGTGATTTAATTAAAAATGGGAATGTTGAATTAGCATTTTTATATGTTTTATTAAGCGTAATTATTGGAGTTAGTGTAATATTTTTACCTGAACTTATATTTAACAGATGAATTAATCATTCAAAGAATAAATAATTTCAAATTCTTCTATTTTTTCCATAAATAACTTTCTTTGATTATACTTATTCTTTAATACAGAAATAAGATTTTTTACAATTTTAGAACTATCTTTATATGCAATCATAAGTTCCAGATAATGAATTATTAACGTGTACCCGGATATATTTTTAGAAGATTGTGCTTCTTTTAATACAATGTTTTTATAGATCTCCAATATTTCATCATTATATTTTTCCTGATAAAATTCTTTATAATCTTCAATCACACTTATTTGACAATTATTTCTAATATTCAGGAATAAATTATCATAGTCTTTCTCTTCTACATAAAGTTCATTTAAAAAATCATATGCATTATTTTCATTATAAAAATTGATTAAAGCAATTTTTTCTTTATTCCATTCTTTTTCTTCACATAATTCTTTTAACTGTTTAATAAAAAACATGTCATTTACATTATAATCATATAATATTGATTTTAATTCTTTTATAGAATTGTCTTTGTCATTTTTAGATTTATATAAGGACATCAACAATACACAGTCTTCAAGGGAATATGTTTTTCCATAAAGTTCTTTGTTTTCATTAAGATAAAGTATAGCTTTATCAATATTATTATCATTTATTTCATTATTAATTAATATTCTTCTAATAGATTCATGATTCTTATAATTTTCTAAAAAGAGTTTTTGTTCATTAAATGGATAATCCAACATTTTCATAAGTTCGTATTTAGCTGTTAAAATTTCATCTGAAAAATCATTATTATCTTGAATAATTTCATCTATAGTCTTATCTAATTGTTTTAGATAATTTTTTGAATTAAATTTATTTAAACATAATTCTATTAGATATTTAGCTGTTTTTGAATTATAATCATATCTGATTTTATTAATTAAATAGTTGAATATTTCTTCGTTATCAATGTCATTCTGAGCATCTATGACCTTCTGCATATAATAATTACATTCTTTTAGAACATCATCCACATTAATATATTGAGTTACATTTACTTTTTCTGAAATATTTTCATATATTATGTAAAGAAGTTGAACTACATAAGAATATTCTTTCTTTTTATATAATGTGTTGATTTTATCTTTTAAAAAGCTATCAAGATATTTTTGAAAGGGTGTTTCCTGATAAAAACCATTTTCGTTATACAACTCTACAACGTCAATATTAAAAATGTTTTCCAACATGTTTTCATATGTATCAAAGTCTTCTGGAGTGAATTCTTCTTGGAAATAATTTATGAAATCTTCCTTAAAATTACTGTTGTCATAATATTTATCATAAATGAATCTACGTAATTTATTTTCATCTACTTCATTTAATAACTGGATAAATAATGTTTCTTCATCTTCTTTATCAACTATGCTGGAAAATTTGTTCTTTTTTATTTCTTCCATTTTATATAATGTTGCTACCATATGTTTACAGTTGAAATCTGAATAAGCATATGGACATGTACAATATAATGAATTTATCTTATCATCTTCAAAGTTAATTTTTACATCATATATTTTAGATCTTGAACCTTCAACTTTACTGGTGATACTGTTTTCATTTAATATAACATCATATACCCTGTCTTCCAGATAATAATCAAATCCTCTGTTCAACCTATCTTCATCAAATAATTTTTTCCAATTCATTATATTGCCTCTTTCTTAATATTTAATTTATCAATTTATTTAAAAATAATTTTGTAAACGAAGTAGTTTATATCTAAAATTAGTATTATTCTATAAATATAGAATCATTTATAATGACAAAAGTATATAATATAAATTAATTATTATTAAGGTGATTAAAATGGTTGATGCAAGTTTAATTACAAATTTATTAGGCAGTCAAAAATTATCAGCTGATGAAATTGCAAATTTAATATCTCAAAAAAGTCCAATTCCAGTTCCAGTAGGAGTTGTTCAAGGAGTTTTAGATCAATTAGTTGCAAAAGGTACGATTCATAAAGTAGAAGAAAACGGACAAACCTATTATACTCTTTAATATATAAATAAATAATTAATTTTAAAACCATTTTACTATTTTTTTATCTTTTTGTATAAGTTTTAATGTATTTATTCTATCTAGATTTTATAATCAATACATAATACTTTTAAAATATTTTATCCTTTAAATATTTAATTAGTTTTATTAAAAAAGTGTTAAATAATTATCATTATTTCTATTATAAACATGTTTATTAATTTATAGAAAAATTATTTTAATTACATGTATATTTAACAACTTATTATTAGAAAAAATTAAAAAAAAAGAAATCAAGAGTTGAAGAAATCCATAGTTTCTTCAATACTGGTGGTTACTGTGAACAAGTCCTTATCACTTTCAGACATAAAATTTTTTTCAATCATATCTTTTAACGTTTCTAATAATTTATCAAAGTAGTTATCGATATTTAAAATTACAATATCTTTATCATGTTTTTGTAGTTTTTTTAATGTTAATACTTCAAAAAATTCATCTAAAGTTCCTATACCACCAGGAGTAATAATAAATGAATCAGAAATTTCTAAAAATTTAAGTTTTCGATCATCCATATCTTTAGTAAATATTAAATCATCACAGTATTCATACAATTCTTCAAACTCGGGCATCCATTCAGGCATTACACCAATAATTTTAGCGTTAAAATCATGACAACCTCTGGCGACTGAACCCATCATTCCATTATTGCCACCACCAAAAACTAGAACATGATTATTTTCTGCGATGCTTTTTCCCAGTTGATAACCAATTTTGATAAAATTTTCATCTATAGTTTTACTTCCAGCACCAAAAAGACATATTTTCATTATTTCACATCCTATACAAGTGCTTTGAATTAGCTAATCATATGAGTATAATAATCAGAAAAATTACCAGAATAACTTATAACCTCTTTGATATTTGACCATATAACCTCTGCTTCATCTTCATTAATTAAATCATTTGTATATGAATTAATCAATAAATCAATCATGGAAATAGTTTCTAAATTATGTTCTTTAAAATTATCACAATTATTGTTAGATAAAATAGTTAATTTATCATGTTTGGCTATTGTAATTGCTGCAGATTCGCATTTACCAATACATTTACATCCAACACCCTTTTTTAAAGAAGAATAAAATTTATACTCGGGACTATCAATATCAAAATCTTCCAATAATACAAATTTACTTCTGGTTAAACTTTTAATTGTTTGTTTTATTTCATTATTAATTCGGTTTTCGAATTCATAGTAAACAATTCGAGGAATAACTATATTAGAAAATACTTTCTTCAATATTTTCCTGTCAGTTAGAAATAACAAATTTAAACAATCAAATTCATAAATTAACAGTTTTTCATGCAATTAAATCATCCGTTTTTTTATTATAAACTAACTTTTCATAGAATGCATCAATTAACAATTCATCTTTCTTACTATCACTGATTGAATCAGTATCATATGCTTTTTTAATCATTTGCACATAATTGCCTAATATTAAATTCTTTTCTTCAGAAAATGGTTTGTAAAGTTTAGTATCATAACCTCTTATTAAAGCATTATAAGTTATAGATGGTAAATAATCTTCAGCAGTTTCTTCAGAAATTCTACCAAGATTGCTAAGTCTTCTTAACATGGCCTTGTGACTAATTTGGAAGTACTGTTCTGCTTGTATAACAAGATCCAGATTCCACTCTTTAATGTCATTTTCAAGTTCATAATTAAATAATGCTCCATTACTCATAAGTAAACATGAAGCAAAAAGATCAGCCTGTTCTTCAATAGTGTCGTTACCATGATCCAAATCACAAACACCAAATTGTTTATCATATTTTAAATGATAAATTTCATGAGCCAAAGTAAATCTTTGTCTACCTAATGAATGTCTTGAATTAATAAATATGATATTTTGATCTTTCGTTTTAATTGATGAACCACTAAGGTTTTCTTCAGTATCGAAAAAACAAATTGTAACATTATCCAGTTTCTCTAATACAACTCTAAAAATATCAATTGGTGTAAATTCATCAAGACCCCATAATTTACGACATAAGTTAGCTTTTTCTGAAATTTCTAAATAATTATCTGACTGTTCCATAATAATCACTCATCTATTTCTTTTGTAATGTCAGCTAAGAATTCGATATTTTTAATTATTTTATTCATATTAGCTATTGTATTTAAATTTAAATCTTTAACGTTTGATCTAAAAGCAATATGATGTGTTGGATTATCTTCAATACCTTCTAAAATATAATCTTCATCACAGTTGTATAATTCACATAGTTTTTCTAGTGATGAAACTTTTAACTTTCTCTGATTATTTTCTAACTTTGCAATTTGACCTTGTTGAAATTCTAAATAATCAGCTATTTGTTTTTGAGTAAAATGATGTTGTTTTCTTAAAAATTTTAAGCGATCGCCGATTGTTTCTGTCATTTTTATAACTCCATAAAAATAAATCAACAAATATATAATATTATGGAATATATAATATATATACTCTTTTATTATAGTATTCCAGGAGATTAATTATGGATAATTATATAGTTTTAGATATTGAAAGTCCAAATACATTTATTCGTTCAGTTTCCTCAATAGGAATAGTAATAGTTAAAAATAGAAAAATATATGATAAAAAATATTCATTAATAAATCCCGAGGATATTTTTCAGGATGAAATTATCGAATTAACCAGTATTACTCCCGAAATGGTTAAAAATTCACCAAAATTTAATGAATACTGGCCTGAAATAGAGGATTTATTATTAAATTACCCAATTATAGGACATAATATTAAATACGATTTAACTGTTATTAGTAGAAGTTTAGAAAAATATGGAATTAAAGTACCCTCATTTGAATATATATGTACATTAGAATTAAGTAGAAAATGTTTAAACTTGGATAGTTACGCTTTAACATCTATAATGTCTTATTTAAATATTGATTACGACTGTCATAATGCATTAGCTGATGCAGAAGTAACATTTTACTTATTTCAGTATTTGGAAGATATGAAAGAACAAAATATTCTTGACACTCATAAATTTTTACTTAAAAATGAGAATAAAAAAGAAATAAAAGATGAAATAACTCCTAATATAAATGAATTATACGGAATATTAATGGAATTAAAATATAAAGAAGAAATAAATCAAAGACATTTGGATATTTTAAATAACTGGATTAGAGAAAATCAATCAAACAAAAAATATGAAGATATATCTAAAATAATTAAAAAACTAGAATTTTTAATAAATAAAAATGAAATAACTAGAAAAGATAAAAATAAGTTATCTACAATAGTTAGTTTTGTGTCTAAATCAGAAAAATATTCAAATGAAGAATTGAATTATCAGATTCTTAAAGGTATAATGAAAATGATTAAATCTGATGAACATATAAGTCAAAAGGAATATGATTTTTTAGAAAAATGGTTAAATTATTTTGAATTACCAGATAATGTTAATATCACGGACATATTATCTTCATGTAGATAATAGTTAAAATTATTATTTTGTCATATTTTTATAATTCATAAAGTTTTTAATTATTCTCGAATATCTAATTAAAATTATTTCATTATTTACTAAAGGATAAATTAAAATTAATTATACTCCTGTATCACTGAATAAAACAATTTAAATTATAAAATTGTTATATATATTATTAAGATTATTTATTTAATCTGATGATTATTTGAAGATTTTAATTAAAATAATTAAATATCTATTTTATGGTGAGATTTATGTTAGAAAACTTCTTTAAATTAGAAGAAAATAATACTAATCTTAGAACCGAAATATTAGCTGGTGTAACAACATTTTTAGCTATGGCTTATATTTTAGGAGTTAACCCAGCAATGTTGGCAGAAGGAGGTATGCCTGCTACATCTGTATTCTTTTCAACAGCATTAGCATCCGGTATAGCTTGTATAGTTATGGGATTAGTATCTAATTACCCTATAGGATTAGCTCCTGGAATGGGTATGAATGCATTATTTACATATACTGTAATAATTTCTATGGGAAACTCATGGCAAGCAGCATTATCTGCAGTATTTATTGCAAGTATATTATTCTTAATTATAACAATATCAGGTCTAAGAGAAATTATTCTTAATGCTATTCCTTTGGATTTAAAACTAGCAATTGGAGCAGGTATCGGATTTTTCTTAGCTTTTATTGGATTACAAGGTTCTGGAATTATAGTTGCAAGTCCTTCAACTATTGTAGCAATGGGTAACATATTATCCGCACCTGCATTATTAGCAGTTATTGGTGTATTTGTAACATTAATATTATATATTAAAAAAGTTCCTGCAGCTGTATTTATAGGTTTAATCACAACTGCAATCATTGGTTTAATATTTACATTATGTGGATATGGTGTTTCAGAAGCTGCAATGCCTGTTATACCAAGTGAAATAATTTCATTCAATTTTGATACAACAGTATTCTTAGGATTTTTATCAGGATTTGAAGAGTTATTCTCAAATATACCGAATTTAATAATGATATTATTCTCAATGCTATTTATGACATTCTTTGACACTACGGGTACATTAATGCCATTAGCTAAAGAATGTGGATTTGTAGATGAAAATGGTAAAGCAGATGGAATAGAAAAAGCATTTATTGGAGATGCTATTGGTGGTGTAATCGGTGCAACTTTAGGTACAAGTACATTAACAGCATATGTTGAAAGTGCAACCGGTGTTGGATTAGGTGGTAGAACAGGTTTAACTGCAATAGTTACTGGTATATTATTCTTATTATCAATATTCTTTGCACCTGTAGTATTATCTTTATTCACTTCCTCTGTAACTACATCCGCTTTAGTTATTGTAGGTATATTAATGATAATTCAATTAAAAGATATTCATTGGGATAATTTGGTAGTTGCAAGTTCAACTTTTATAACCATTATAATGATGCTTTTAACCTATTCAATATCATTAGGTATTGCATGGGGATTCCTCGTATACTCAATAACCAGTTTAGCTGTAAATAAAACAGAAGAATTAAATTGGATTACTTGGGTAATGGTTATCATATTTGCCTTATACATCTTCTTTGGATTATAATAACAAAATAAGAGATTATTCTCTTTAACTTTTTTTTTACTTTTTTTAAAACAATTGAAAAATTATTATTTTAAATATTCTTGCCATAATTATTAAACCGAATGCACCTATAAAACCTGTTATAAAACGTAAAATATTATTACTTTCTCTATATCCCGAATATGTGTTGTACCATCTAGAATATAGGGTAACTGTATAATTATAGAGAATATCAAAAGTTTATATGTATAAAATATAGGTACTAAATATGAATAAATACAAAAAATGATTGTTCCTAAAACAAAACCTGTACATCTGGCACATAAAGGAAACTGATGACCTTTAATAAAAAAAGATTTGTCAGGTCTCTGATGACACAGGTATTTAAAAAAACTCATAATTAAATATATTATCTAAAATTAATATATACTTATTTAATTTGGTGATAAAATGATTAATAAACGACGTTGCAAATGGGTAGAAGGACAGGATGAAATTTATTTAAATTATCATGACAATGAATGGGGAAAAGCTGTTTATGATGATAGTATATTATTTGAAATGTTTTTATTAGAATGTTTTCAAGCTGGGTTATCCTGGATTACTATTTTAAAGAA
>AUXO015691317.1_pt1 | contig 36305 bp, 55 predicted proteins | sample 768731 | NCBI WGS metagenome assembly AUXO01 (sample SAMN02715735, study PRJNA202380) | gut metagenome | biome: sheep rumen | host: Ovis aries | place: New Zealand: Palmerston North | reverse complement strand
TGGAGCGGGTATCCTACTAAATACTTTTCTTCGCTTCACTTCTTTTTTTATAAAATCTTATAATGCAGTATTTACGCTTGTTTTGTGCCTTGTAATAAAGAGCAATTTTATTTCTTTTCTCTTCGTTTTTTGTATTTTTTCTTTGGCGTTGCATTAAAAATTGCATTAAAAAAAGACTACTTTTTCAAGTAGTCTTCTATTAGGTTTCATACAATAAGACATAACTTTAAGTTTCTTGTATTTAGTCGTTAGACGCCGAGGAGTTAGCCCAGTACCAATTAACTACACGCCCCCTAAAAGCGTGAGTGTACTCTCTCATACACACCTATATTATAGCAGCTTTATTGTACTCCGTCAAGCCATTCTGCAAAGCCTATCTTGTATTCGTCCATACCGTCTATTTTATAACGTACTACAGCACGCCCTTTGAATATTCCATAACAGTCGCATCTTTCATAAGGATTAAGATACCCTACTTTAGTTCTTAAGTCTGTATCAGCATATATTGGCTCTACTGTGCTGCCGTTTTGGTATGCTGTCATTGTGATAGTTTCTTTCTCTGCAGGAGCTGTAGGAGTTCCATTAGCGATTGCATCCATTGGGAAGTTTGCCCCTGGGCACGACGTATTATTTACATCTCTGTGTCCTATTACTGTACTTATTCCCCACTTATTCTTTAAATAATTTACTAATTCTTGTCCTGCTTTTATTTGAACTTCATTCATTGTCTCCTCATTAAAGTTTCCTTCAAAGCATATTCCTATACTATCCCCATTATGTCCATAAGCATGAGCTCCTATTGTGTCTTCTGGACGTCCTCTGTATATGGATCCGTCTTTTCTTATATAGAAGTGATAGCCTATTCCTGCCCAACCATTTGTATATTTATGATAATTATGTATTATTTCTACAGTCTGTAGCACGCTAACACCACTATGATGCAAAATTAATCTATTAGTTTGGCCTCTGTTTGCTAATCCATCAAAATCTAAATTTGTTTCTATAATATTCATTTATTTTTCCTCCTTCTTTAATTCTGGCAAGCCTGCTACGCTTGTCAATAAACTTAAAATACCAGCTAACAAGCTGGCACTTCCGAACTGCTATCCAATTAACGTCTCCCATTACAGCTGACGTTCCTATTGTTGCTATTGCAGTCTGAGCAACTGTTTTTATTGCTCTTATTCCTGCAGCTTTTATCCATTCTTTGAACATACTACTTCCCCCTTTCTTTAAGTATAATTAAGTCTTGTTTAATCTCTGAAAACTGTTTTATAGCTCTTTCGTCATGCTGCTTAAATTCGTTATTAGTATTATCCATGCTTGTCTTTAATAAATTAAGACTCTCTGCTATATTTCTATTTGAAGCTGACAATTCATTTAAAATGGCTTGTGTTTCTTGCCTTTCAGACTTTTTCTCTTCTGCCTCTCTTATTTTTTCTTCTTTACGATCTTTACGGTCCAAATATAGATACACTATAAAAAGTCCTGCCATTAGAACTAAGCCACCATATTTAGTTATTGCTTCTAACACTTGTAAAAATTGTTCCATTTTTTCTCCTTTCTATTATGCTATAAAATAAAAACCGCTTATAAATAAATAAAATGTACTTGAAGTTGTCTTCCATCTGTTTGAACTAGTTCCTTTACCAGTTGATGTGTTTTGTATGCCTATATATGTACCTACAGTAGTATCTTTATTAACTCCTACAGTTGGATGGTATGTATCATATTGTAAGCAATTAGCATATTCACGTATGCTATCAGCACTTCCTGGATACACTACATCAAAAGGTAATCCCGTTATTCTAGCATAAGGGGGGTCATCTACAGCAGATATAGTTCCACGTAATTGACAACTATAAAATACGATATTTCCTTGTTTTATGTATTTGCCATTTCTTGTAGTATAATTTACTGTTGCATTTAGCATTGTTGGTGTCCAGCTTCCGTGAAGTTTCGTGTGTCACTGTCTCTGGGTTTATAGTACGATTTTTATATCCATAGTTATAAGTTCCACATAAGCCAAGAACAATCATGGAAGGAGCTCCATACATAACACTACTATATTGAGGTAATCCCGTTGTGCTATCTGTTAATGCTGTATCGTATATATTTATAGTTACTGAACATTGAAAAGATGGATTAATAGTACCTATCCATGTGCCGTGTTTAACATTAGGATAATTTATACATATCCATTTTAATAATCCTTTTATAACTTCATCAAAATCATTAGTGGATACAAAAAAATGCCAATCTATATAAGGAAGTATGAAAACAGGACTTTGTATTATACGTGGGCTATCAGAAAACTTTTTACTTATAAAACCCTCTTCAGGAACAATAGATTTATTAAACCCATAAGTAGGAGTTGGTAGTACTGTTGTATCTGTTGTGTATATTTGTCCTAATGTAGCATTTTCTATACAAGTTTTTGTTCCATTAGATGAATAATATGCTTCCATCATGAGTTTAGTGGTAGTCGCTTTATTACTTTGAAATGCAATTATAATTTCTACATTACCATTTACTAAAGCAACATCACTTATCGCAAAAACATCTGCATTATTACCTATATAAGTATATTCTGCAGAGCCTCCTCCAAAAATATTAGAATGAGTACTTACAAAACTAAATGTTTTCTCAAGACATCCTTGATAATTTACTGAATTATAATTTGATTGAAGCCTTACTATTAGCTTACTTAAATATATCGCAGAAGCTGTTATTGGTATTGTAATTTTAACTTTTTGATTAGCTACTGCTTGAAAATTAATTGTACCAAAGTCTTTTATTACTTTATTGGTCTCTAATGTACTTACTCTCTGCTCTTTGTCTGCCATTTGATTATTAAGGATACTTATTAAGTTCTCCTTTTCTGTAATGTCTCTCTTTAAGTAGTCCACTAAATAATCAAAGTAGTCCGCTTCTTTTATGTTGTCTAAGTCGTATCTGCGAATCAGATCTTGTATTGTACCTGGCTGTTGTTTGTCCTGGTCGTTGACTTTTTTCTTTCTTTTTATTTTTTCTATTTCTTCCATGTTTCCTCCATGAAAAGAAGGGCTACTTCCAAGTAACCCTTCCATCTTTGTATACTGTAATTCCATTTACTTTGTTAAGAATTTCTAGTTTTTTGTCTTCAGACACTTTTAATCCTTTTACATAACTTACAATATTGCTCTTTTCATTTGAACTTAAAGCATAATCCATTCCAGCAAGTAATAATTTTTGTTCGTATGTAATCTTCATGTTGTTAATATAATTCATTGCCTTTTCTTTTCCGCTTCCTGAAATGCTCTTGCCATTTACTGTTCCGTCATCCTTTTTGTCTGCAGAAAAGTCTTGTAGCTTATACTTTAAGTATTCTGTAATATTTATTCCAGTTTCTTTTAGAGCGTCGTATCTGCTGTCCTTAAAGCCACTCTCAAATATAGATTTCTTAGAAGCATTAGTCATATCTGCATCAATAAGCGTCTTTATTTTTTCTGAATCTTTAGTCATGCCTTGAGTTAATGCTAGATATACAAAATAATCTGTTTTGTCGTTAAGAGAATTTACTGACTTTGTTAAAGTGCTTTCAGCAAGTGGTAGTTTAGCATTTTTAGCATAATCTAGCTTTACTGCTTCTTTTGCATACTCGTAAACTTTCTCAATAGCCTTCTGCTTCTGCTCGTCAGATAGTTCTTTATATGCCTTATCACTAATCAATTTGTTTAGTAAATTATACGAATCTTGTCCGTACTGCTTCTTGTAGTCCGCCATCTCTTTAGATGTTAGAGTGTACTTTTCTTTATTGATAGTCATGTTTTTATTAAGCGCAGATGGTAAAACAGTCTTTTCGCCTGTGTCTTCGTATAATTGTTCTAATTCCTTGTCTACTTTTGTCGAAGAAACTGATTTTCTTGTCCATGGCAACACCGCATTTTCTAATCCTCTCTGTACTACATTTTCTGCTTGTTTTTGCTCGTTTCCCCATGTATCTGTCTTTGTTGGAAGCATTTGTCTTAATCCTGGTACTTTGCTCATTATTTGATTTTTAGTCATATCTATTGCTTTTGGTAGTGTTCCTGTTTTTGTAGAAGTTGTGCTTCTCTCGTACTCATCTGCTGTTTTAGCAACTTGTCCTAACGCTGTAGGTACAAATTGATTTACGTATGACTTGCCCATATTTACAATTACTCCAGCAAATAAGTTATTATCATAGCTCTTTAATGTAGAACTTAATCCGCTTAGCATTGACATTTCGGTCATAGGATCAACTGCATTTGTGAAGGCATCTAATATGCTTGTTGCTGCATCTATCGCTTGTTGGTAACCGCTCTCATCATCACTTGAGCTGCTCTTCTTTTCTTTGCTCTGCTTCATAAGTTCGTTTGTTTTTGCTCCAATAAATAATGGTATTCCTGAAGGAGCTAACCAGTCTAGTTTATATGTGTTATCTCCTATCGTAATAGCGTATTTTTGATGTCCTCTGTCCTCTTCAAAGCCTTCTTTATCGTCGTCGTCTCCGTCTGCTTTAAGAATACCTGCTTCAGCTAACGCATATCCTATTAAAGCTATTCCTGTTCCTGTGAGTCCTTTTGAAACATTATCTATGTATTGATTTACTGTAATATTGCCTTTTCTTAACTGTACGACGTCATATACCATACTCTTTGCTAGACCAACTGGGCTGTATTGTACTCCTGCTTTTGCTACGTTTATAGGCGTTTTCTTAAATGGCAATGTAGCATCTGCAAGAAACTTTGTAAATTTGTTTTTATTAGATATTTGATTTATCGCTGTTGCTATTACACTCTCTTGATGGAATGTTGCTTCCTTTGCTTGCTCTACAGCATAATTTCTTGCTTTTGCTAATTGTGCGTCTGTTATATTGTCTGGAGTCAAATTATTTGCTGTCATATACTCTGCTAGTGCTTTTCTATATCCTGCTTTTAGTCCCCAGCCATCTTCTGCTGCTAACGCACTATCATTAATCTTAAACATCTTTCCTATTGTCTTCTCTAATGTATCGTTCTTAAATGTTTTCATGCTATTTTCTAGTCTTGTCTTAGGATTATATTTATTTTCGTTTAGTTCCAATCTGTCTGCAACATTCTCTATATCTGCCTTAGCAAAAGCTTTTACTTCTTTGCTTGCAGGCTTTATTGTATGAGTTCTTTCCATTTCTGGATTAAATTTACTTACTGCTCCCTCTATAGCTCCAGCTACTTTATTCTTTATTCCTTGTACTTTAGCCATTGCCATATTTCCTACAATGTTACGCACGTGAGTTCTAGGATTAGCCAGCATTGAGAAATATCTCCAAGCATCTACTTTTTGAGACATACTCTTTGATACTTGCTGTCCTAATTCCTCGTAAACCTCATTTAAGTTATTATAAAGTTCTGTTTCATTTGCAGAATTTACTATTTTGTCTAGCATATCTGGAGTAAGGTCAAATTGCTCTGCCTTTGCTCCCCTTGCTTTTCTTAGGTCATTGTTCATTTTTTCTACAGACCTTTGTAGCCATAAAGCTTGTCCTTGTGGTGTTTGATGGTTAAGTAATGACATTGCCTGTACTGTTTGTCCTGCTGAAGTACCAGCCATAGCTGTTGCTTGTATAGCCTCTGCAAGTTTTGCTTTGTTACCTGACTTAGAGTAGTATTGTATCAATCTTTCTCCGACAGCAATATCATCCGCCTTTATGTTTCCGCCTGTCATTGATCTACTTAACAATGAGTCTAATTCGCTGTCTGCTCCTGCGATTGATATTCTTTCGTCTGCTCTCTCTAATTGCTTATTGTTTGATTCTGGAATATATGTATCACTTCCCATAAGTTCTTTTGCAATAGCTTTCGCTTCTGGTGTAGTGTTTGAGCTTTCTATGATTGACTTGTAATGTTTTCTGAATTTTGCATTTTCATTCATAGGCGGTGTTACTTCTGTCTTTGTAGGCGGAGTTACTTCTTCTTGTTTTGCATTAAATAACTCTGAATAAATATCATCTATTCTTTGATCTTGAACCTTTCCTGTTTTTTGACTAGCGAGAGTAGTTGACCTTCCTGAAGCTTGTTCTGTTGTTTTCAGTAATGAATATTCTTGTAGTAATTTAGCAAACTCCCTGAACTGTGAAGCATTAAATTTGTCATCATACCATTTTGCTTCATATCCATATCTGTTTCCTGTAGCAGTATTTCGTGTCCATTCAGTAAATCTAGCCACAAACCTTGCAAACACTTCGTCTGAACTCATTTTGTATGAACTTCCAATATCTGACGAATCTTCTATACTATCTAAGAAATTAGCAAAATTTCTTATAAATTGTTTTTGATCAGAAGTAAATGTCTTTCCATTATTCCAGCTATCTAAATTACTCCTACATAATCTTGTTAATCCTAAATTATAACCGTCTCCCAATTCTCTTCCAATTAAATGATCTATATAATGTCCCATTTCATGGGATACAGTATTTTGCCCATCTCTTTTTACTCTTATAACATCATAGTCTGGCTGATAATCTCCTAATACCGAATCTCTCATTGTACTTGCATCAGGAGCAAAGTCAAAAGTTAGGTTTTTGTAGTTCATGTGAGTATCTATCGCCAACATAGTATTAGAAATATACCTTCTTTGATAGTCGTTAGATACTCCTTTAATTTCTTTTACTAACGAATTTAATTGTTCTGGTGTAACGCTTAATTCGTTTACAACTGAGCAGTTTTCTATACCAGTCCACCTGTTTTCGCTTGCTACGCCTTTATTGATTGACATAGAAGTTTCCATTGCGTTTTTAGGATAACTAGTCCATGATCTTAATTTTTCGTTTACTTCTTTTTGTGTTAATCCTAAACTTTCAACATAACCTTCGTTATGTGCATTAAGTATAAAATCAGCTCTTGCTTTATATATTTCTTGTCTGTTTGCATTAGTTACTCTTTGATTAGCTTTATTGTATAACTCTTTATTAGTATCAATGGCTTTCGGAGCATAAAATCTTGAATCTTCATAATTAGTGCTTTTAGAAGTATCTAATCTTTGTGTTTGATTGTCGCTTTTTCCTGTTAGTGTTCCTTTTTGGTATGCTTCTATAACATCTTCTATAATATACTCGTCATTTAATATGTCGTTATTAGCATTTACATACTTGTTTTGCAAATTAAAGTCATTGTCTATAACCAAAGCTACTGCGTCAGCACCTTCTCCAGCCAGCCATTCGTCGCCATTTTTATATTCTCCATCAAACCATTCGTAAATATTACCAGTAACAAATGCACGCTGCACCATATCTTTTGCTTGTTCCATAGTCATACTTCTATTTATTTTTCTTTGCAATTCGTTTTCTTCTGTATTGTTAGAAGTATCTTCTACAGATTGTTTGGTATTCTTTGATAATATATCTTGATCGTATTTATTAGATCTTTCCATGTAGGCTTTTATATCTTCCTGGATTGGGTTGATGTCAACTTTTACTCCATCTATTTCTATTGGATTCTCATTAAGTATATCGAATAATGTATCTTCTCTAATGTCCCCATTATATTGCACAACTACGTCTAGATCTGAATTAGCTTTTGCTGTTCCTCTTAATCTGCTTCCATGTAAGTCTAAATCTACAATGTCTATGTCGTAAAGGTCGTTATCTTCTAATATTTGTCTAATGTCTCCTTTAAGCCCTTCTTTTACTTCTTCAACATTATGATTTTCTAATCCTTGTATTGTTTTTTTAGGCAAATTAAAAGAACTCTCGTTAGAGTTCTCTATATCTATTTCTGGTAAATAGTTTTCTATAATATTTTTATAATCATTTAAGATTTTTTCATCAATTCCATATTGATTTTCTTTTGAAAAATCCACCTTGTTACTTATATCCACAGCATAATCTGAAAGCATTTCTTCTATTACAGTTTCATATATAGCATCGATTTCATCAACAGTTATGTTTTCGCCTTTTTGCATTATATAATTTCTAACTGCTTCCGAAACTTCATTCATTTCGTTTTCGATTATTCTATCTGCAACAGGTCTTATTTTACTATTAAGTTCAGCATCATTTCTTATTATATGATGAGAATATTCGTGTATTGCTTCATTTTTTTGCTCTTGTAGCGTAGCATTGTTAGAATTAACCAATAGATTATTGTTTGTATAAAATCCTCCATGTCTTGATTTTATATCATAATAATTTAGTGTAACTCCTTTTTCTTCAAAAGCCTTTTTTATTTTCTGTTGTCCTTCAGTTAAATTCTGTAAATGATTGTTTGGATTTGTAGCATACTCTATGTCTTGTTGTTTTGTCCTGAACGTTTCTCTCGCATTATTTTCTTGATGTCTTCCATCATTTTCCTGCCTTCTGGTGTATTCAAGTAGTCCCACAATTCGTCCTTGCTCATTTTGTTTATTGGCTTGTCCATTTATCTCACTCTCACTTCCAGTATTATTATACAATGTTTTTTGTGTATTTTCAATCTCTGAAAAAGTTCCTTGTCCTTTCCAATATTTTTGTATCTCTTTTAATATTTCATTTCTTGAACCACGTATTGTTTTGTTGCCACTTTTTCCTTTTTCTTTTATTGATAATTCATTATGATTATTAGGCAACACATATAATCTAAATTCGTTTCCTTCATTGTCTTTGAAAGAACGTATTTCTTTTCTTTGATAATCTTTTCCATTATCTAAATGCACAGTTTCATAATTTTTAGTAACATTGTTTTCTATGTTTTCTTCTAAACTAGTTCTGTTCTGTATGTCTTTAATCAAAGAATACAATTCCTGTTGTTGAGGTGTCATATTTGATTCTTGTTCTAGCTGCTTATTAGAAGCCCATTCCATAAAGTCATTTACGGACATTTTTATATTATTATTCTTTAGATAATTAGAAACTTCTTGAGTTACTTCAGTATTGTTTTTATTTTGATATTTCTCTGCCATAGGTAGCTTTACTTCTTCTTGTACCTGTGTCTGTACTCCGTTTGCTCTTGCCTTGTTTACTCCGTCATAAATATTGTTGATCCATACATCCGAATCTAGTCTACTGAAGCCTACGTTCTTTTTGTCTACATTGTCGTATTGTGTTATTGCTTTAGATGGCTGCACATCAAACCAGCTCTTGTATGCTATTCTCTCTATCTCTTCGTTAGATAAATTTGCTATTCTCTGTCCTATTTCGTTTGCAGCATTTGTCCATTGTTTTACAGTTCTCTTGCCATTTTTGTTCGTTGGTACAGTATCTAACACTTCGTCTACTATTGTCGAATTATAGGTATTTGTGTCGTTTTTATACTTTGCGTATGTTTGCTTTCTTGCTTTATCGTATTTAAAGTTTCCATCTGTTGGTAGTTTGTTTTGTTCTCTTTCTACTTTTGCTATTTCGTTTATGTTTTGTTTTATAGCTTCTATATCTGCTTCGTTTACTTCTTGCATATTATTTAGAGCATCTAGCATAGCTTGCTTTTCATTAGCATTTATTTTACTGTTTTCTATCTCTTTTGTTGCTTGCTCTTTTAAATTAGGTTTTTCTACGTTTTCATTCTTTATTTTATCTATTGCTTTATTTAATTCTGCTTGTTGTTGTTTAGTTAGGTTTAGTTCTTGTACTTCGTTATATGTTCCACCGCCTAAACCTAAGGCTTGTAAAACAGCAGTTGTAAGGAATGTATCTCTTGCAGTTTCTTTTGAGTTTTCCCACCATTGTTTAAGTGATGGCAAGTCTTTGTCATTTATTATTTTATCTATAAAGTTTCCTGCTGTATCTGATATAATTTCTTCTGCAATTTCTCCAGTAAATTCGTATGCTTTACTTGCAAGTTTTTGACTTATTTTACTCTTTAATCCTTTAGATATTCCAGAAGTAACAAGTTTGTCTATACTTGTGTTTTTGGCAATAATATTACCACCAAATAATTTTTCTGTTGCATATTCTACAGTTCCTTTTAACAATCCTGTTGCTGCTGCTTGACCGAAGTTAGAATTGTCTTCGTTTAGTGTTCTTGTCATTTCATTTCCTGCAACATTTGAAGCTTGTAAAAGTCCTCCAGAGTTCTTTGCTAAAAATGTTCCTACTTTTCCTACTTTATCGACCTTACTTGCAGCATTGGCTGCTCCTACTGCTGTAGAACCACCTGCGGTTAAAAATGATAATGCTATACTTGGAGCCATATTTCCTAATGTTCTTGATACATTGTTTGCTACTCTATATCCTCCATCATCTATTTTACTTGTTGTTTTACCTGCAAAGTTGTTTATTTCTGATATTGCTTTCATTGTGTTTTGCATGGTATTGCCATAGTCTTGTAATCCTTTATTGTTAGTAATTTCTCCTATTTTTTTTACTGCTTCTCCCATTGGATTAACAAACAAACTAGAAAGTCCTGTTGTATTCTCAAATACACCTTCTCTAAAATTTTGAGCTAATAATTTATCTCCGCCTTTTCCTGCTTTAATTTGATCCGCATACATACTAGAGCCTATATCTGTTAATATATCTGCAATTTGATGAGGATTCTTTTTTATTTTATCTACAAAATTATTAAAATTATTTGTATTATCAGTTACTACTTTTGCGTTTTTTATTTTTTCAGCATTATCTATATAAAAATCATTTCTTGCATTTAATACACCATTTCTATTTAATACCCTTTGTTCAAATTTTTCTCTATTGAAATTACTCTGTTTAGTATTATCGGAAACACCTGTATCATTAAACATTTGAGCCACTCTTTGTCTTTCGGCTGCTCTTACTTCAGCTTCTTTTTGTTCTCTTACTAAACGTTGCTCCTCATATCGTTTTCTTTCATCTTCGTTTAATTCTGATAATTTTACTATTCTCATGTTTCCTCCTAATCTACTGAACCATATCCGTAATAGTTTAATATCTCCTCTATTGAACTAAAATATCTCCCAGACCTCTTGTCTCTAAGTGGTTTATCTATATAATTCCCATTTTCATCTGTTCTAAGCGGTCCCATCACAGGTTCTACATTTGCCAAAATGTCTTCTGGTGTAAGCTGAGGTTCAGCTTGAGCCTGTTCTTCTTGAATATAACCCTGATTTACTCGGCTACTTGAACTACTTCCACTACTATAGCTTCTACTTCTAGCCGCTTCAGCCGTTTTTTTTTGAAGCTCATATTCTCTCTCCCATTGAGAATCTCTTACAGCGTCTCTGTTTTTCTGATAATCGAACTGTCTTTGTCTCCATTGTTCTTCTAGTTCATCTAACCTTCTTTGACGCTCTTGTTCGCTTAAGTATCTATTATCAGTTACTGCATCTCTCTGTTTTTGATATTCCCATTCCTGTGCATATCTGCTATCTGATACTGCATCTCTATTCTGTTGATAATCATATTGTTTTTGTTTCCATTTTTCGTCTAATTCATCTAGTCTTGCTTGTCTTTCTTGTTCACTTAAGTATCTATTGTCCGCAATTGCATCTCTCTGCTTCTGATACTCCCATTCTTGAGCATATCTATCGTCCGATACTTGATCTCTGCTTTGTTGGTATGCAAATTCTTGATTGTACCTGTCGTCGGAAACGGCATCTCTGCCTTGCTGATATGCAAATTCCTGAGCATATCTATCGTCTAATACTTTGTCTCTGCTTTGTTGATACTCAAATTCCTTATTATATCTATCATCCGAAGCTTGATCTCTACCTTGTTGATAATCAAACTGCTTTTGTCTCCATGCTTCGTCTAGCTCATCTAGCCTTGCCTGTCTTTCCTGTTCACTTAAGTACCTATTGTCCGCAATTGCATCTCTTTCTTTCTGGTATGCCCACTCTTGAGCATATCTGTCGTCTGCGACTTGATCTCTACTCTTCTGATAATCATATTGTCTTTCCCAATTTGATTGAGCCAAAGCATCTTGTTGTTTTTGATATAAATACTGTTCTCTGTTGTTTCTTAGTTGATATTCTTGGGCTAATAGTTGCATACGTTGATTATAAAGTTCAAAAGCATTTTGAGCTTTTGTTAAATCTCCATTCTGCATTGCTTGGCTTATTTCTAAGTCAAGATTTGACTTTAGGCTTTTAGCATTGTTCATTGTGTTTGTTATGTTATTTTGATATGTGTTATACATCTTAGCTTGAATAGATTCTGCATAACCAGAATTATTTAAGCCTCTTGCAGCCAATGCTTCTGCATTATATCCATAAGGATTTTGTGCTTTTCTATATTCTCTGTAAATGCCTCTATTAGCTTGGTCTACATCTTTGTCTATATCGGCTTTATTCTTTTCTAGTCTTTCTACCGCCATTTGAGTAGACTTATCTACCATATTGTTTTGCTGTTCTAATGCATTGTCGAGCATCCTATTTTGATTACTAACTAACTTGTCTATATCTTCATAGCCATTGTTTACTTGATTTTCCATTTTACCCTCCTATATTCCTCTTCTCCATGAGCCATTTACTTTTTCCCACACAACTGCTTGCTTCCAATTTCCGCTAACTTTGAGCCATACTTTACCTCTTCGCCAATTGCCACTAATCTTTGTTCTTATTGTTTTCTGATCTCCTTTAAGCGTTATTGTTATTGCTTTATAATCATAATAGTTAGTGCTATTACACGTTGTTCTTATATACACTCTTGCAGATAATGTAGAACCAGTTCCATAAGACTTATACATAGCATCTAACTCTGCATCTGTAAAAGTGAATTTGTAACTAGATCCTGTGCAAGTACGATATGATGCATAAGCAGCAGAGCCATCAGCATTATAAATGCCTATAACAGTAGTTTGTCCACTTGGATTTGAAAAAGTGACGGTTTCTGTAGCTCCATGGTTAAAGTTAGGTGCTGAGCTTATTGTAGCTTTATTATATGTAGTTACACTCAAAGTAGCTGTTCCGCTTTCTCCACTATCTTTGCCCACTTTTTTCACTTCTATTACGTAAGCAGTATTGGCTGATAATCCAGTGAATGTAGCACTATCTTGATAACTTCCATAACTCCCCGAAGAAGTTTTTATTCTATATTGAGTGCTTGAAGTTGTTACATTACATCCAGAAGTTACCGTAATTGAATTTATTGTCTTACTTGATAATGATATAGTTGGAGCTGTTTTTTCGTATGTTGTTACACTTAATACACTCGAATCTGTTGTTAGCTGGCTATCTTTTCTTCTTACTCTCGTTTTTATCTTATATGTGGTATTAGAACTTAATCCAGAAATCGTATAATTTCCACTTGTCGCGTTCACAGAACCTACTGCTGTCCAGTTGCTGCCGTTATCTTTTGAATACCAAATATAATCTATCGTATTATCACTAGACCAATTCATCTTTATACTTGAAGATGTTTTTGTATTTAAGGATTGTACTGACGTAGCATATCTAGGAATAGTAGTTAGATCCATTGTTCCAGACTTTGAAAGGCTCACAGGCAAGTACGATGCATTGTCTGTGAAAATTTCAACTGATACTGCCATATTCTTTTTAGTACCATCAGAATTATGTGTTATTGTCGTATTACCTTCAACTATTAACTTGCTACTATTAGCGTTCATGGAGGTTTGATTGCCACTGCTTGCATGATATGCTACTTGTGTTCCATTGATACGAACATCATAACCAATTGTATATCCCGAAAATGATTTTGAACCGCTATATAAAGTTAATGCATAATGTAATTGAGTAGTATTATTGGGAATTGACTGCGAGGTTTCAGTGACAGCCAATATTGCATAATAACCATTGTTAGTATTTGTTTGGAAATTTGCCATAGATTGAATCTCCTTTGGTCTTTTTAATGTTATAAACGCTAAAAAGTAGACATATAATATGCCTACTTAAAAATAAAAACGCTTTAAAATCGAATTTAAAGCGTCGTTTTTTATGTAAAATACTGAATATATATATCTCCGTTGTTTCCACCTGTTGGAGCAGCTGTCCCAACAGATATTACATTTTTTGTTGCTCCAGCTGCAATTCCGTTTAGTTTTGTTTTATCCGCTGTTGACATAAGGCCATGTACGCTTGTTGTAGCGTCATTGTATGTAGTATTGTTTTCATTTCCCCATTTTGCTTCTCCAGATGCACTCCATCTTAAGATTTGTCCGCTCGAACCTCCACTTGGAATATGTTTATTTCCTGCTGTAGTAGGATGAACGTACTTATTTGCTTCAGCAGCTATCCCATTTAATTTAGTAAACATTGCAGCAGACATCAGCCCATTTGTGCTTGCCGTTGCCACCCCATAAGTAGTGTCTTTTTCTGCTGCCCATACTGCAACTCCAGCACTCGACCATTTTAATATCTGTCCACTTGCTCCTCCGCTTGGAATATGATTATTTCCTGCTCCTGTTGGATGCACATACTTATTAGCTCCAGCTGTTATTCCGTCAAGTTTAGTTTTATCTTCTTTGCTCATAAGTCCATTTGCACTTGTCGTAGCAGGATTGTATGTTGTGTCTTTTTCTGCTGCCCATACTGCTGTTCCATTACTAGACCACTTTAGAATTTGTCCACTTGCTCCTCCACTTGGGATGTGCTTGTTTCCTGCTGTAGTAGGATGAACATATTTATTTGCATTGTTCTCTATTCCATCTAACTTGGATTTCATTGTAGTTGTTAAAGTGTTTAGCGCTGTTATTGCTGATTCGTCATCTGTAATGTCACTCATAAGTCCTGATATTAAGTTATCTATTTCTGCTGTCATAGTAGCATTTAGATATTCTTTTATTGCATTTCCAGCAGCATCGAAAACTGCTTTTAATTCATCTGTAGTTATACTAGGCTTGTCTGGAAGTGATTGCACATTATTTAAGTTTGCTGTAAGTTTTGTTAAACTCATTTTTTACCTCCTATTTCTTGAGATATCCGCCTACAAAGGCTTCTAATATCGCACTATATAATCCAAAAGGCTTGTCTACTTGGTCGCTATAAAATTTCAATGATATTTCCAAAAATTTTTTCTCTTTAATTTTGTATATTACTGTAGATTTATTGATTGTAGTAAAACTGAAGTTTGAAAAATCTATTTCGTTAAAATCAAATCCTGAAGCTGAAAAAGAGGCGACATCTTTTTCGTCAACTCTGTTGTTTGTTATTTCTGCAACTTTAATAAATCCGTTAGGTATTGTTTTGATTTTTGCAACTCCTCCACGCTTATTAGTTGTCTTTACAATGTTTCCATATCCAAAATTGTCCATTGGAGTTGTCCAATAACTCTCAATTAAAGTTCCTTCATCACTTGTTCCGTTTACTATAAATATCTTTCCATCACTTGTCCCTAAGTACAAATTTCCATTGTATTGCCTCATATAGCAAATATCTTCAACAAAGTTCCAGAAATACCATTCGTATTCGTAGCCTATGTTACCTTCAAATCTTTGTCTGTGATCTGCTAAGTAAATATGTCCATTGACTAATATAAGAAGGTATCCTTCCCACTCTTCAGTCGTTGCTAAATCAAAATTGTTCTCATTTACTAATTTACTGTCTATAAGCGAGCTTCTATGATTTAGTAATTGTTTTGACGTTATCTCATCATTTGAAATCCCCTCAAGTCCGTTGCGACTCAAAAAAACTATATCGTCTTTATAATTAAAAGCTTCTGAATAGCAGCCTACTGATACATTTCCTTGATAGTTTGGATAAACCTTACCTTCTGTATCTAGTGAGGCTGTATGATAGAATATTGTATCATTCTGTTGGCTACCTGCTTTAAATATCCATAAAATATTGTTTCCTACTACCATTGACTTAACTATACTTTCTTCTGTTCCATCTTCATAGTATGCTAAGTCTCTTATGTAATAAGGATTATTTAGCTCTGAATGGAATATAGCATTAGGATAATCTGGATTACCTGCAAAAAATAATCTTCTGTCATATACAATCATAAGCGTACATTTGCTTATTCTTGTTGCATAACTGTTTATTGTTTTAGCGAATGTTATCTCTACGTTATCTATTCCAGGAATACTTGGAGCTGCAGGAGCAGTATTAAATGTTATCTTACCTTGTGTTGTATTTACTGAATACGCATTGCTTGCTATTGCCGTTCCGTTTACTTTTACAGAATCTACACTATCTATGTTTTGTGCATCTAAGTAATAAGCTGTACTTGTTCCATCTCCTACAAAACTGTTTTTACGTTTAGGCTGAAGTACGTTTACATCCTCGTAAACCTCTCCACCTCCACTAGGGCTTCTGTTTATACTTGTTGTAGGTATGTATGGATTGTTCGCTGTAACGTCTTTTAGTGTAGTGTTATATACTAGAAAGTTCGCTCCGTCCAGAATAAATGCTTCGTCATTAAATATCGCAAAAGCACTTTTAGCGTTGTTCATGTTTGACTTTAGGGTAGAACTTACTGCTGGCGAATCTGGGAAGTTGCTCCATAAATAAAGATTATTTTTTGAATGTATTAACGCATCTCCCTTATATATAAACATTCCATTTATTTTATTATTAAAATTGCCAAGCTGAGAAATGCCTGGTCTTGTTTCTATGCAAGTACCTTGAGTGTCCGAATAATTTTTCCAAACATTAAGAGCATCTGGACTTCTCGATAAATTTACAATGCTCGGATCAGAAGAAAAATCGACACCCCTAAACTCTGCATATACTCTTCTTACTGGCGTTTTTGTCATTTTACAATACTCCTTCTTCTATTACTACTGTTGGAGCAGTCTTACTTGTGTCTAATGTTTGAAGCTTTCTCTGATATTCTTGATAAAATGCAGTATAGTCTGCACTAGGATCTGTTTTCAAAATATCGTTTGCTACTGCATAAGGTAGTACTAGCTGCACATCCTGGTCTATTTCTAGCTCAAAAGTATCTGGTGTATCCTCTTTTATTATTGTTGGATAAGCATAATACTCTAAAACATAGTTCGCCATTGAGTCTGTCTTTATATATATTTTTTTGCCTACTATCTTATAATCTGGTTTTACAGTTTCGTTTTTGTCTGTTAATGCTATCATTGCAGAAAACTTATATAAGTCCTCTGGCATATCATACTCTGTATAGCCTTCTTCGTTTGCTCCATCTTCTATTGATTTAATTACTGCTGTTTTTAATATTCGTTTACTTTGGCTTAGTTCCTGATAAGACGTAGAATAAACTAAGTTAAGTCTTGTTGCTATATCCTCGTCATCAGTAAGCATATTATTGTTTGGCGAATACTCTTCTATAAGAGCTAAAGTTACTTTTTTATTTTCTCCAAGAGTCATTTTGAGCCTCCTATAAATCTTTTAATTCGTTCATGTCCTCTAGAACTTCTCTAGTCGTTTTTGGTTCAAAGTCTGGTAGGATATAGCCTTGATTATCTATCCATACAAGTCTAGTCCCTTCTTTAAGGTTAATTGTTAGCTTAGATTTTTCTTCAATCTTCATGCCATCTTTTTCATATTTGTTTTTTATAGTAGTTGTAAAAATTAAATTCTTAATAATTTGATGCACCCTTCCGTCCTCTGTTTCATCTTCTATGTCTGTATCTTTCGTTACTGTTACGCCTAAAAGTAAGCTGTAATGAGGCTTAATCATAAATCTTTCTACTTTTTCTTGTGGTTTTAAGTTTTTCTTTTTCATAAAATCTCCTCTCATTCTCGGCAGAGTCGAACTGCCTACTTCCCTTAGAATGATATAAAAAGGGAGGATTAACCTCCCTTAAATTCTAGCCTTCTCCACCTTCATTTGTAGCTGGAGCAGCTGCTACTGGTACAGTTTCTTGAATAGCATAAATTTCTTTAGGTCTAACAACTTTAGCACCGAAAACATAAAGACCTTTAACAATATCTCCAAAGCCTTTTTCTTTCTCGATTGCTTTTACTGTGTCAACTTGACCTGCAAAAGCAACAGCTTTAGATGTTCTTATAAAGTTATATCTTACATTTCCAGCTTCGTTCTTTGGTAGTAAATTCTCAATACATACCATAACGTTGTTGTATTTACCTACAGCACCTTTCTTTGCTAATTCTACGTTATTGGTCAATGTCTCTGTCAAAGATTGACGTAGCATAGAATAGAATTTTGGAGAAAATTCTCCATATAGTTCTGATGTAGGTTTTACGTTGTTCTCATAAAGAGCAACTAATCCCTCTTCTACAGCTCCTACAACATTCTCTTTAGATGGAGTAATAGCTGTAGCGCTTTTTGCAACTTCAGAGCTTTCTTCTTCGATTGCATCTTTAATTATTTTTGCTACATATTTGTCTCCCTCTTCGTGAAGATCTTTTGCACATTCTTTTGCGTCGTTCTCTAAAACTCCAGGAATTGATTGAGCTTTATCAACATTGTCAAAATATCTTGCAAAATATCTGAATTGGTCGATTACTAATTCTTGAGATACACCATCTACTGCTTCGATAGTAATATCTGTTCCAGGAACGTATGTACCTATTGTAGGTGCAACTGAACCTGTAATTTCAAGTCTGTCTCCAGCTTTTATTTCTTGCTCAAAAGAATAATCGCTATGAGTACGAAGACCTGTTAAAGTATCTAGAGCATTTTGAATTTTTTTGCTCCATAAAGTTTGTTTGAAAACACTAACTGACATAATTTTTACCTCCTAAAAATAGAGCATTATTTAAACCACTTTACTCTTGACCTATCTACAGCTTTCATAATTTCAGGATTGTTTAGATCCTCTGCCGTTAGCTTGTCAAAGTCTTCTGGCGAATAATACTCTTTAATTTCATTTACTTTTACATTATTTTTTACGCTTCCTACAGAGTAAGGTTTTTCCTTAGGAGCAGCAGACGCACTTAATCTTTTATACATATCTACTGCCTCTGAAATAGGCGTACTATAGTTTAATTTTGACTTAAATTTCTTAAAGTCTGCATCCTCTAAAATCTTAACGTCCTCGCCTTTTGCAATAAGTTCTTGTTTGTTTTTATTTTCTACTAGAACTTCGCATAGTCTGTCGAACATTGTCTTTTCTTTTAGAGAACGTTTATCTGCAGGAATACCAGCAATTCTGTTAGCTTCCTGCTCTATGTATTGATAGTCTCCTGTAGAGATTATCTCGTTAGCATAACCATTTCCTAACATTTCTTCTTCTTTACGGGAAGATGGTTTATACTCTGGAATTTCTATTCCATTTGATTTGTAAAACTCTTTCGACTTAGTGATAACATCATCAAGGCTCTCAGCATCTAGTGCTGTTTTCATGATATTTTCAAGCTCTCTGTACTTTTCAGTCTCTCGCTCTTGATTTCTCCTTTCCCTTGCTAATCTTCTTTCCACTATGCTATCTACTTCCGATTGAGCAAACTTTTTCTCTTCTTGAACTTGCTCAGTTACCTGGCTAGCTTCAGTCTGAACTTGTTCTCCTTCTTCTTCTGTTACTGGTGTCTCGGTTACACCCTCTTCTAAGACATTCTCGTCTTCTTCGTTCCCCATATAAAACCTCCCATTTTAAGTCTGTCGACTATACCTTGTAGAGTTTTAAGCCATTCCACAGTCTGGGCATAAAAAAAGGACTACTCTTCGTCGTCCTGTATTTCCGCATCTGCTTCTGCCCCACATTTAGGACATTTATGCGTAGCTATATTGTTTACTACTTTTTCAACTCTCATTTCAACTAACTTACATCTGCTGCATTGCATCTATATCGCCTCCCATAAAATTGTCATTTATTGTTTGTGCTTGGTCTGCCATGTTTTGTATTTGCTGTCCGTTCTGCTCTTGTAACATCAATGCTTCTTCCATAGCTCCTTGTACTTGGTTAGCTTGTATCTGCATTAACTGCATTTGTTTGCGTTTCTCTTCTCTCTTTTCTAGAATCTTTATTAGTTTTAGTTTAGGCATTGTTGAGTCATCATCTAACGCCTCTACATACTCTTCAAACGTTATCATTTGTGCTCCCAATAGATTCTCTAAAGATTGTTCTTGAGCGAATTTATCGTAAGCTCCTCTTGGCGTTATATCTACTTTAATATGTACCTTGAAGGCAACTAACTGCTCTTGAGATATTGGAATAGGTTGCTCTGTTTTTTGTCCTGACGTAGGATCTTGTATTTCCTCTGTTACTACTATTCCCTCTGTAGAATATGTCTTCAGCATATCGTACCAGATATTTGCTATGTCTTCTATGAAGAATTTTAATGTACTTAGCTGCTCGTTTAATGGTTGTTGTGATGCTTGCTGTACTGCAAGTATTGCTTTTCCACTTGTCTTTGTAGGATCTATGTTTCCTGTTACATTATCGCCTGCTCCTGCTAAGTCTTGTGATTTTGCTATTAAGTCTTCTTGTAATTGCAGCGAATCTGGACTCATATTCGTAGGATTTAAGTAAGAAATAACTTTGTGTATATCATCTGCTGACATTTCATCTACTTTTATTGAAGCTCCAACTTTTCCTAGTGCTGATATATCTTTAACGTATTTTGAGTTATATACCAATCTAGGAAACGCTCCCAAAAGCGTTGAAATAGCTCTTCTAGTTGCAACCTTGTTGAGCTCTATTTGGTTAGGTATTAAATACTTAACTTCGCCCATTCCTCTAGCAGAACCTTTTTCTTTTTCCCATAGCATATGAGCTATTGGATAAAGTGTTAATTTCGTGTTCTGATCTGGAACGATTGTCGCTGTCCTTGTGCATTTCTTAACCCATACTTGTCCATCTTGTTTATAGTATTTAGTTAATACTAAACACATTGGAGAGATTTCTTGATTCCTGTTTTCTTTGCCTGCTTGTTCGTTGTACTCTGAATCTGAAGTAATGTTCTCTATCTCCTCTGCCGATATACCATTTCTTTCCGCTTCTGCCTTTACGTCTTGTACTGTTCGTCTATACGAAATAATAATATATGGCTGGTCTTGTATAGATTCGTCATTCTCATTTCCATAATAGATATTAGGCTGGTCTATAACCTCTACTTTAACGTTCCCATCCTCTTCGTAAGAATGGATTACTCCTTCTCCGCTTATGCAGCAGTCCTTTATAGCTTCGTCAATTTTTGCCTTAACCTGTTCTATTTCCCATACCCTGTTAGAGAACTTATTTAAGCCTTTGCAGATGCCCTCTAGTGCTTTTTCTTGCTGTAAGTTTTCCCATGTATTAGGATTAAAAACTATTTGGTATTCGTAAGTCTTTAAGACTCCTACTTTATACTTTACTGTAGGCTTTATAATGTTAAATACTAACGGCTGAACGTTTCCAGACTTAAGCCCTTCCCATTGGTTTCCATGATAGAATTTGAAAAACTTGTCGTAGTCATCATAGATGCCTCTAGAGCTGTTATAGTTTTTGCCTCTTTCGTATTCTAGCCATACGTCCGTTTTTAACTCTAAATTATCCAACTTTTACTCCACCTCTTTCTGATTGTCAGGATAGCTTGCAATGTTCTCTAAAACAGTATTGAACTTCTCGATTTCCTTCTCGATTTTCTTTGCTTCTTGCTCTTCTTTTTTATCTTTTTTTACTTTTTCTTTAACTTCTTTTACTTTTTTTACTGGCGACTCAATTTTTTCATTCTTGCCTATTTTGTATCCAAAATAAAATCCCATGCCCAAACATAGGATACATAGGATCGTATATATTAAGTTAATCATTGTTTCCTCCTAAAATACTTCAATTTTGCTGCCAAAGTCTTGCTCCATACTGTCATCTCCATACCTGATGCCGAACTGTTTGTATATATCGTTTTGTACTTCATCTTTTTTGACTTCTTCTATTGTTGTTCTCTGTTGAGGTCTTATATATAGTGCAATAGCTTTTCCCATGACTAAGTCATCATGATAGCCTATTTGTGCTTCAGGACGTCCTCGTTCGTTCTTTACGAATACTAGCATTTCCTCTAATGTGTCTTTATCGTTTATCTTTTCTATATGCTCTTTTACAAAAGTCTGTAGCTCTGCTAATATAAGTGGTCTTGTAATAGATGTCGTCTTAAAACCATAAGCTTTGCTAAGCTGATTTGAATAAGTGTCCTCTTTCTCTCTGACGAATTGATTAGGATATTTCAGCCTCTCTAATTCCTGTATTGGATATGTAGAGTAGTTCGCTTCAATACCAATTAAAGCTGTATTGTAATACTTGCCTAAGCAATACATTTGCCTTGTATAGTCTACTTCGTCGTACTGTTGCCTTAATACTGCTACTTGCTCTCCTGTGATGTTGTCGTCCACGTGTCCTGTAAAGTAGTCTGACCCCTCTCCTGAAGTATCTCCGCCTAGTACATAAGGTCTGCCTTGCTCTGGCTTCTTGTATATCTTTATTGCCCCTTCTTTGTCTTCTCTAAAACGTATATTAGTTATTTTCAATCCGTCATAGTCAAAAATAAAAGAACCTATTTTTATAGGCTCTTTAAGTTGCTGTATTCTGTTTATTATTTTTTCTTTATCGAAATAGCATCTACCTGTACTGATAAATGCTTCTTGTGGATTTATTGGATATTCTTGTGCGAACAAGTCCTCATCTCCACCGCAATTATTGGCTATGCACCATCTCCTCCATGTTATCTGGTCTAAGCTTAAATTGTATGTTTCCTGCAACTCTAATTCCTTTTTTGTTAGTGCAAAGCCTGTATATTTCATTTTGTACTCTTCTAGCTCGTTCCATCCAACAAACAATGGTATGTAATCATTTTCTCCTGCTACTGCTCCATCCCACATTTCTTTGAAAAATTCATAGCCATTAGCAGTACTTTCGATTATAACCATTGTATCTGGATTATTTGGAACGGCTTGTAAAAGTCCCAAAAGTGTTGCTTTTTTATCTCCTGTCCAGAACGCTAGCTCTGACAAGTGTAAATTATTTATTGTATCAGATCTTCCTACGCCTTCCCCTCCTGCTGTCATACATTTTATTTTACTATTTAAGCCTTTGCCCTCTTTAGTATTAAACACCAGTTCTTTAGCATTTGATGCTCTTAATTGAGGTTTAAGTGGCTCTGGAAGTTCGTTATACATTAACTTCGACATATTAAACAAGTTAGTCGTACTCTCGTCTTTATGTGCAACTATAGCTGTATTTACATTGCTTTTTGTTGCTGTTTCCTTAAAGAATATTGCTTCTGTTGCAGTACTGAATCCTAACTGTCTTGCCTTTAATATTATTATTCTAACAGGCAAATTTTTCTCTTTTTGCGTCTTAATTATTTCGTAGAGGCGTAGCTGCGCCTTATTTAGCGTTAGAGGTATTATTTTGCTTTCCTTAGTTCTGATCTTGATGTACTTCTCTATATAGAGCTTAGTGTTAATACTCACTTTCGCCCTCTACTTCTTTTATGTATTCTTCTATTGTGCCTACACCTATTTTACCTCCAAGCTCTGCTTTGTTTGCCCATTGTTCGTAGTTATTTGATAGACTGAACATTGCACCTCTTACGCCATCTTTATCGAAGAGTCTCTCTTCTGCGTACATTTCACATTTTCTTTTAGCCTTCTCAATTATGTCGTAGTACTCATCATCTCTGTTGTAGTTTAGCAGTCCTCTTCTGCTTAAGTCTAGTGCGTTTGCAAGTCCAGACATTGTAAATGGTTTTATTTGTTCTAGTATAAAGTTTCCCATAGCATCAACCATAAAATTTCCATACTTGTCTGTTTTAATAGTCATGCAGCTTTGAAAATACTCATCAATCTTTTTTTGCATTTCTTCAGCTGATTTGAATTTTTTCGGTCTTCCTACTAATGCCTTTTCTTCTTTGTTCTCTTCCATGTTCTCCATCTCCCCTACTTTTTAGAGTGTTTTGTTCCACTTCTTCCTTAAAACAGTTTTTTATTTCTCTGCAGCCATCACATTTTCGTTTCATGCAATTTGCATAATCAATCTTATATTTTTTATCTTTCATAAGTACTCCTTAATAAAACTGAGCCCTTAGTCCTGCGAACGACTAACGGCTCAATCTAATAAAATCTATAAGGAGGACTAGTAGCTTGCCCATTTTCTATACTAGTATTTTAGCACACTTTTATAGGTCAAAATTCTGCTTTTTTTCTGCCCTATAAAATTTTTTATATATATCCGAACTCCAATGCTGTATAATACACGATTTTATCGATTGTGTTGTAGTATGTATTCTTGGAAATATATTTCTGTGTTTCTGCTAAACGTTGATTGTATCCTTCCTTAAAGATAATCTCAAAGACTTCGTATTCTTCTGGCGTGAGTCTTTTTATTGCTTCTTTAATAAAGCCTATTCGTCGTTCTGTCTCAATTATTCTCCTATTGCTCATTATTCGCATTGCCTTTTGCTGAGTTGTATTAGAGATTGCATTTCCTCTCGGCTGTCCGTCAGCTGCACCTGATTCGTTTATTATGTCTAACTTCATTTCCTCCAGCAGCTCTTGATTTTTCCAAAACTGATACAGCTCATTTTTTACGGTATTTTTGACGGAGTTTGGTACTCCATAAAGTCTTTTTCCCATTCTTATTTGCAACCTCCTTTTCTCTTTGCTTTCTGTTATGTTCTATAAGTGGCTTGTAAATGTTGAGTAATTCGTAATAATATGGATCATACATAATCACTCCTCCTTTGTATCTTTATTTACAATGATTAAGCACATAAGCATTATTCCTAGTATTCCGTCCTAAAATAAGTCCTAATATAAACTTAATCATAACTTATCCTCCTATTCTTCTAATAGTTCTTGTAAAACTTGTATTTTATAATACTGTTCGCATTGATAATCCTCTACGTCTTTTTCCTTTTCAATTATTTCTTTTATTTCATTTTCTAATTCTTCTATCTTTACTTTTATTTTATCTTGCCATTTATCTCTTGCATCATATATACCTTTTAGGTATACTACGTCTAAATCTTTTCCCATTTGCTTTTCTAATTTTTTATTCTTTTCTTCCAAATTAAATATTTTGTTATTTAATTCAATTATATGATTTTGGTCTTCACTATATATTTTTTCCCAATTTTTTTCTTTTTCTTTTTCCTTTTGGTATAGGTCTAATAAACCGCTCTATTGCTGGATTCAATTCAGTAAGCTTATAAATATCACCGATTTTAAAACCACCTTTACTTCTAATTTCTAACCTGTCTTGTTCCAATTTATTGTTTTTAAAATTTTGTAATATTTCTATCATTTCTTCTTCACTTAATTTAGCCATTGTTTATACCTCCACCATCCATTCTGATACTATTCCATAGCCCAATTTCTCTATTTCTTTTTCGGTTTTGCCATCACACTCATCAACCCATCTTTTGCAAAATGGATTTTTATAATTTTGTTCTCCAGCATCTTCAATAAATTTTTCTTTGCTAAATACTCTATTCATTGTTTAGTATCACTCCTCCCACACGAACTTGTCGAGCATATCCCAGAATAATTTGGTGCTCTATAAGGTTCTATTTTATATGATTTGTCTGTTCCTGTAGTAGTAATTGTTGTTTGCATCCCTTGTCCTCCGCACGGACATTCTGGCACAAATGGTGCTAACACTCTTTTACATATTGGACATTGCCAGCCTTGTTGTGCTAATACTTGTACATAATTATTATCCATATTCTATTTCTCCTACACATCTTCAATTTTAATTCCAAGCAATATTCTCCATATTATTTTCTGTAACCAATTAAAATGTTTTGTATTCATTATAACTGTATTTCCTACTGCCATTTTTGATTTATATTTAGGTAAACAATCACTTATACAAAAGCTATTTAATTCTTCATCAAACTTATCTGATGTAATATCATGGCACATTAAATTTTCTATCATATTCTATTTCTCCTCTCTACTCCAACCGAAGCTCTAATTTTAAGCAAATCCTTGCCCTTTTTCATATAATACCCAGTTCATTGTTCCTTGTCTCTGATAATGTCTTTCGCTTAATGGGGCAACTAAATGTATTCTCCAGTCATTGTCTTCATCTTTTTGTGCTTCTCTTTCTGCATCTTCTAATTTCCATATATCTTCTTCGTTTTCTATTGAGTTTTCATCATAAATTACTTTTCCATTCTTGGTTACTTGTGCTACTCCAAATCCTACTGCAATCCACATTCCTTCTGGAGCAATGTCGTATTGGTAACCGCAATGTGCACAACCACCAAATCCACCTTTGATTGGTTTTAGTTTTTCCCAGCTCATTTATTTCACCTCTCTTGCATTCATTAGTTCACATGGGCGTTCAAATATTAATCCTACTACTTCTATTGATTGCCACTCAAAATGTTCCATAACATATTTTAAATCTCTTTCTGATACATAAATATAGCCATTATCAACTTCTATATAATTATGTTCATTTATCTTGTCACACGCACTATCTTTTAGCCCATTAGTTGTTTTTAACAAAACTTTATATATACTCATTTATTCCACCTCTACTTTCTCTACTAATCCTGCTTGGATTAGGTCATAAATAATATCAAATCTAGCATTTCCTCCGCCATTTAATGGTAATATATGTCTGTTTTTTGCTATTCTAAAATGTCCGTATTTTCTAGTAATATCATTGCCATTAAGGTCTTTTCTAGTATAAAAACCTCTATCAAATAAAATTTTATCTACTTCTTCTATATCAACATCATCTTTTATTTTTAACATATTAGTTCTCCTTTACTTATTTATTGCATTCTTTTCTATAAGTACATTTTTCGCATTGATAATCACAAATAAAATATTCCATATTAGTTCTCCTTTACTTTATTCCATCTCTCCATCTGTATAGCTTTCCTGTAGAATACAACATATATTCGTTTCTATCTTTGCTATCGTGACACCTTCTTACTCTTGGCATTAAATCATCAAAATAGCACTCTATTTCTTTGCCATCTACTTCTATTTTGTTATCACAGCCAACGAATCCACTACACATTCTCGTCTCTCCATATTTAGTTGGCTTTCCACAGTTATTACATCTCACTATTCTTTCCATTGGGTTTTCGTTATCTTCAATTAATTCCATTTGATTTCCTTCGTCTAATATATTTGGATTTATGTATTTCTTTTCATTCATCTCTCCTCTTCCTCTCTTTCCTTTAAAGCTTCCATGAAATCTATATAATCTTCACATTTTTCACAATTTTCGTCACAAATTGTATATGTTCCAAATCTTAAAGGGCAAATAATATATCCTTGCTCTTCTGCTAATGCATCTCTTAACCATTGTTCCATTGCTCTTCTTGTCCTTCCTCTCTTAATTTCCTTCCGACACATAGGGCAAAAGTTTATTTGAAAAAATTGGCTAGGTTTATATCCATCTAAATCTTCTCCTTCAATTTCTACATAAAGCATAGGTCCCCAACTCTTTTTTTGAATTACAATTTCAGCGTGAGTATTATCTTCATCATCTATATCAATTATTTTTTTATTATTGGCTATTCTGTTGCAATATTCGCACATTTATTTTTTCTTCTCCTTACTTGTACCATTGCTTTTCATTCTGTATTCTCATATTCTGTTGAAGTAAATCTTCTTCTTCCTTTTCTTTATTAGGATACAACGGAATCTCTATAAACTCCTCAGGCTCTTCTAAATCCATCATTACTTGATTGCCTATTCTTCCATCTCCTGTTAGTTCTATTCCTACAAATCTTGGTTTATCCATTGTTTTCTCCTTCACATATTTTTACTATGTACTTACATAACTCTTCTGGAATAACAGCTCTTTCAGCAGCTCCTTTTATTCCTTGCGTACCTGTTGCACTTCCTCTTGGTGCTGCTACATGACATTTATCTCCATTCTTGCACATTGGCTTGAAATTAGGATTGTTATGGTTTGTCCATATATCTGTTGGCTTCATTCTAGTATCTCCATACTGACAGTATGTAACTGTATATCTAGGCAAATCTTTCATAAAATCCATTTTTCTTAATCCGCCTCTTGGATTCTCTATAAAGTAATATTTTGGTTTTAACTCTCTAATCAGATTCAAAACGTGTTTATTTGTTTTGTCGCAAAATTGTGCATATTCGCTTATTGGCTCTAAATTGCCTGTTGTTGTATTTCTTTTTCTATGATGAGAAATAGCTGCTACGGAATAAGTCGTACAATCTGGAGATGCCCATATTACATCTGGTATTCCTCCGACATAATTCGACAATTTTTTCTGCTGTTAAATTATTCACATCATCATATAAAGTTATATTGTCAAAGTCTTTATTCCATTCTACGCTATATGTTTCATGCCCATTTTGTTCAAACGCTTTACTTATCGACCTTGTCCCTGCAAACAGTTCTAACACTTTCATTCCTTATGCTTTTCTCCCATCTTTTTTATTTCTGCTTCTACTATACTTACATAATCATTGCAACCTTGCTGTCCTATCTCACATTGTGTTTTTGTGCAAGGGAAGTAAACGCAATTCCTACATATCTGTTCCATAGTTCACTCCCCTTATAATCTTTACATACTTACCATCTTTTTTGTTTTTAGGTCTAGTACTGCTCTCTTCTTTATGCCAGCAGCCACAACTCTTTACTTTGGAATATGGATAAATAAATTCGTCTTTTCTTATTACTGTTTCGTTGCCACAATCACACCTGCATCTCCAGCATGTCCTTGTCTTGCCATTCTTTGTGTAAATATGATCCAGTCCTAATACAGTTAGTCTGTTGTATTTATTTCCTGTTATATCTATGATTCTCTGCATATTTTCTCCTTTCACGCGTAATCGAGTGAAAAAATTACACTCTCTCCTCCATTTTCTTTCCAGAATAAAACTCATTGTATAGCTTCATCCAGTCGTCCATTTCCATTGTTACAAGCCATCTTCCCTTGTTTCTTCTGTGAAATACTGCAGGCAGCTGTCCTTCCTTAGCATCTCTTGTGGCTTGATACATTGCTGCACCTAAATCTAATCGTTCTACTCTCTTACACTCAATGTGTACGTAGTCTAGTCCGACTACATCTTCTCCTTCTATTCCAGAGAACTGCTGACCTCTTCTACAGTTGTAGCCATATTCCTTTAGCTTGCCTGCTAGTTCTCTTTCCCCTTTTGCTCCTTTTGCTCTACTGTTTATTGGCATCTTCTGTACCTCCTAAAAAGATATTTTGTATACAAGTATAAGCTGCCTTCATTCCATCCAGCTGAAGTTGTCTTGCTGTTGCTTTATCCTTGTTAGTCATACGACTTATAATTTTTAACTCTGATTCTATTACCCTTTTCAATTTCTTTTTTTCAACATAATTTTCTTCAACATACTTCCTACTTATTACTGGATTCACTAGCTCTCAACTCCTTTTGTATTTCTTCTAAGGTTAGCTGCTTAGATGTTGCATAATTGCATCTATACACTCCTGTAAACTCTGGATTTTCTAGCTTGTTACATCCTAAGCAGCCCCTACATAATCCCTTTAATTCCATCTCTACACTCCTGGTATATGATCCATATTTGCATATTCCATATACTCTAATTGCTCTGCTTGTCTTGCACTTTCAGCAACATTATCTATTAACTCTGGATGACTCCTTTGTACTTTTCGTCTTGCTCTTGTAATTGACTCAAAACTTATTCCATGAGCCTTAGCGTTAATCATCACGTTAAAGAAAGTTTCAGTTGCTAGTTTGGGATTGCTTTTCTGTATAACTCGTAATATCAAATAACAATCATCTCTTCTAGCCAGTTCGTCCTCTCTTAATATTTCTTCTACCGTTTTGTCTAGCTTTAATAAATTATTTAATTTCATTTGTACCCCTCCTTTAATTTGCATACAGCTTGTCTAAATCATCATATTTTCTCTGCTCATAATTCTGAAAGCCTTTTGGTTTTTCTGGTCTGTCTGGTGGTTTAGTTATGCCGATATTTATTCCAGGTCAAAAGTTTCTGCTTCCAGTTAAGAACTTTATTTCCTTTGCTATCTATCCAGTTTCCCTCTTCAAAATAATCAAAAAATTGCTTAGCATTAACGTTCAATTTTTTCTCCTCAATGTATTTTTGGATTTCTGCTAGCGTTGGCTTTTCTTTTTCTTTTATATTCTTATTCTCTTTCTTATTCTTATTAGGAGCGATTACTCGTCGAATATTCGTCGAATAATCGTCGAATATTGTTTTCATCGTATTTTCCTCGTATTCTGGGATTTTACTTTCTGTTGGCCTGTCAATCTTTTGCCACTTATCCCAATTTAAAAGTTCGTAGTATTTGCTTTCGTTATGTTCGTAGAAGACAATGGACATACTAGCACTTATCTTTGATAAGGACTTTTCGATGTCGGTTGTTCGTACCACTTCATCATAAGGAAATATACTAGACTTTAAATATGTAGGATTTGCTCTCCCTCTTCCTTCGTCATCAGCAAGAGAAAATAGACCTATGAAAACAAGTCTTGAAAAAGTATCTAACTTGTTAAAATCTTCACTTTGCCATATATTAGGATCTATCATTCTTTTTCTTGCCATATTCTGTCTCCTCTCTTTAGTAATAAAGGGACTAGTCTTTCTGCCAGTCCCTGTTGTTTATAAATAACTTTTCCCAAATATTCTTATAAACTCTTCCCTTGTATGTGTCTCCTCAAATTTCTTTTGTGCTATTCTTTTTAAAAGTCTGTCATAATCTATGTTTTTATGTACTGCTCCTATGCCTTCTGTGTGATGGTATATACATAACCATACTTTCATTCCGTATATTTCACTTTGTGTTCTATTTGCTGTTCCAAAAAATATATGATGATCGTGCAATGCATTTGTATTTTCACTGTCATATAAGTATCGGCATAAGAAACATTCTTTGTTTTCTTGTATTACGCTTTGCATTTTTTATTCCAGCTTTCTAATAAACTTTGCAACTCGGCTGGCGTCTTGGTTTCTATGTCTAATTGCTTACATTCTTGTATTACTAAATCAATTAGCCTTGTCATTTCTGATGTACTGTATGTGCTGCTTCCATAATAGGCTAAAATATTTGTAAATCCTTCTAACTTACTTTTCGTTGTTTCTGTTATCCAGCCAAGTCCATTTTTGCTCCATGCCTGTCTAAACTTTTCCACAGCTTCATTCTTAATTGGAACTACTTCATAACTTCCTATATTCTGAATCAAATCTCTGTATATGTCTTCTTTAGGTATGCGTAATTTTTCTTGCAGTTTCGATAAAAGCACCCACATATATGCGTTAGCATCTAAACTTCTTTTCTTTTTACATTCTGTAATTTCAAATTGTTTGTCTTTTTCTTGATTGTATAGAAATTCTATTAATTTTATTGGTGTACCTGTCATAAGTACCTCCTAAAAAGGCAACTCATCATCTGCAGCTAATGCTGTTTGACTTTCTTCTTGTTTTGGCTCCTTTTTGCTATCTGCAAAGTATGTTTCTTCTACAATTACGTCTGTTGCATAATGTTTCTTTCCTTCTTGATCGTCCCAGCTTCTTGTTTGTATTCTTCCTACAACACTTACTTGCTGTCCCTTTTGGAAATACTTGCTAACAAATTCTGCCGTTTTTGAAAATGTAATACAATTAATAAAATCTGCTTGCTGTTCTCCTTCTTTTGAAAATCTTCTGTTTACTGCTAATGTAAAACTTGTTACTTGCATATTAGTTGTTTGTGTATATCTTGTTTCTGGAGTTTTTGTTAAGCGTCCCATTAAAATTACTTTATTCATTATCTTTTCTCTCCTTTCCACACAAAGACTCTTTTTCCTTTATTATTCTTTATAGCTAATCCTGTGATTTCTTTATCTTTTATTTCTATCGCCTCTACATGAAACTTCGTTTTGGTTGTTATCTTACCGTTGTTCTCTTTAATTTCATAATTAGAATCCCCTTCTGCATCTGTTTGTTTTACAAATATTATTGGGCTTGTGTACAGTTCTCTACCTATCCCCCAATTAAACCCTGCTCTTTTAAAACTATCTGATGCCTCTCCCTTTTCTGCTTCAGTATTACTTTCTTTTCCTGCATCCCATTTGGTTGTCCATGTCTTTTTGTTGTCATCCCAAATTGATATTCCGCAATATATATTGCCTTTTAATTCTTTATGGTCTCTTTGCCAGTTTTCAGCACCAACTGTTTCATCAAGTATGTCCATGTCTACTCTTGCATCTTTATATAGTAACAAAGTAAGCCATTCTCTTTGTAACTGTGATACCCTAACGTCAATTTCGCTTGACTTTAAATCTCTAAATTTATACCCCATAATGTTACCTCACTCTCAAATTAGTGTTGCTGTCGTGTATAGTTACCCCAGATGGTATTTCTCCTGTTGCTTTGAAATTATCTGCAATAGCTTTTTTATTTACTTTTGTTGTAACTACCTCTTCTTTGTATTCTGCAGGGATTTCATCTTCATTTATTATTTCTACTGAAATTGGACTCTTTGCAATACTTAATGTTCCGAGCTCTGTTTCAATTTTTGTTATGCCTAAACGATTCATGTTGTCTTTTACATATTCTTTAAAATTATCTACCCTAACTGTTTCTGATTTTTTTAATTCCTGTAATCTCTTAATTTGTGTGTCTATTGCATCTATTAATGATGTTCTCTCTTGTATGTATCCTGCTATATTTGCGCTTTTGTTTTGCAACTCTAATGCTAATTCTTGTCCTAACTGATTGTATTCTTCTTCAGTAATTGTGCCCTCTTGAGCCTTGTCCATAAGGGCTACAAAATTATTTGTTATATTATATAGACTATTCACTTGACACTCCCTTCTCATTCTGCTAAAATAAAAGCAGAGTGAATTTATATAATTTCATTTGTTGAGTTATCTAACACCGTTCCAAAGTAGTAGATAGCTCTTTTATTTTGCGTAAATACGCAGTTCCGTCTGTTCCATATAGATTACTGCTTGCGATTATTTCAATGTCTTTTAGTAAAGACTCTAGCCTTGTTATTTTCTCCTGCTGATTCCTGATTAAAATGTCTCTGTTTTCAATTTTTGCTTTTTGATTTGCTATTTTCCTGTCTTTCCTTGTAAACATACTTTCCACCTCCTTAAATTACATATATTCCAGATTTAATTAGTGCTGCTATAATTATTCCAGCCCATGCTGTTATTGCTAATATTGTTCCTATTGCTGCCTTTTGTCCTTCTCTGTATGCTCTCTTTTCTCTTGTACTCATCTATACCACCTCCTTAAACTATTTCTTTAATCAACTCTTTTGCCATTTCTGCAGTAAGAACTTTGCTTAAATCAAATATCAATACTGCTCTTTTATCCGCAATTTGTTTTACGCCTGTACCTTTTATTCTTGGAAAACCTTCACTTTTGAAAATATCTCTTGCATTGTTTTCTCCTATGCCTCTCCATTCTGCATAGTCCATAGGCGTTATAGTGTCTGGTAAATCTGCATAAGTTTTTGTCGATTTTTTTTCTTTCATGTGTTCGCCTCCTTTTTATTCCTTTTGTTCAGTTTCTGAAAGTTCATCCTTAAAAAAAATTTTCTCAACCTTTGACTTCAAAAATGCTGATATTTGTAATGCTTCATTTACTGAAAATTTAACATCTCCACTTTCTTTTTTGAAATAATTACATGGAGATTTGTTTATAACCTTAGCCATGTCTTCTATTGAATAACCTTTCTTTTCTCTTAGTTCTTTAAGTTTTTCATACATTTTATCCACCTCTCTTTCAGTTTCTGAATGTATCTTATTTCATTTTCTGAAAAATGTCAATACTTTTTTGAAAAAAAATTAAAAAATTTTTCATTTACTGAAAATTGTTTGCTATTTTCATAAAATGAAAGTATAATATTGGTAGAAAGGTTGGTATGGATATGATTTTTGGCGAAAGGATAAAACAATTAAGGATTGATAGGAAATGGACACAAGAATTTGTTTCAGAAAAATTAAACATATCTATGGGAGCATTATCTAGATATGAGACTGGTATGTACGAACCAAAGTCTCTTGATCTTGTAAAAGATTTTGCAGAATTGTTTAACGTTTCTACAGATTACTTACTTGGAAAATCAGAAATAAGAAATCCTGACGATATAAAAAGCATCCCTTTTGCTAATGCAGGTGGACTTGATATAAATGGTTTAGATGAAGAGGACTTAAAAGAATTACAAAAACAAATAGACTATATTAAGAAATTAAAGGAGAAAAAATAATATGAGTGATCTGGAAATAATGGCTTTTTTAATAGACTTTTTAGTTACAGCTTTAGCATATTGTTTTGCTCCAACTTTTGCAAAATATATGTTAGGGAAAAAATATACCGATAAACAAGCACGAACTTTTGCAATTATAAATTCTACTGTAATATTTATTGGTTTTAGTATATTTCAACTTGCAATTTCTAACGGTATGAAAATGGCTAATACTCTTCCTCCTTTTCTTTATGGTGGAATAGTTTATTATTTGCTAAAGCCTCATTCTAATAATCCTCATTCTGAATCAAAACAACACCCTGAAAATATATTAGATGATAGTTCAAAAAAAATTATAAATGAGCTAATGAAAAAGTCTAACTTACCCCAAAATATATGTACTGATGTTTTTATTATATTAACACAGTTTTCAAATAGTAATAGAGAACTGGCTTATAAATCAATAGATAGTTTGCTTATACCAGACTTAATTACAAATAATCATGTTGGAGATGTTGGAATTGCATTTGGAATGATGGTTGATAAAAAGGCATTGTCTCGAGAAGAAAGCATAGATTTTTCACAACAAGTAATAATGAAAATGGTTAATAATGGAGAAAGTAATGGAACTAATTGATTTAGAAAATATAGCTATGCGTGAAAAAGTCGACATAGTAAATTATAAAATGAGAAAATCAAAGGCAAGGATTATTAATTATCCTTCCCCTTTTATTTTTATGGACTATTCTAAAATAGATACATACACCGAAGAAAAATGCTTACTTGCCGAAGAACTGGGGCACTACTTCTATGATGGTTATTATACCCTATCTGATCCTCACACTTTAGTAGATAAAGCAGAATATAAGTCGCTCAAGTGGAGGTCTCTTATCTGTGTCCCTCTACAATCAGTTTTAAGCTGTTTTAAGAAGCGGCATATATAATTTATCAGATATTGCAGAAGAATTGAATGTAGCCCCAAATATGGTCGAATTTGCCATAAATTATTACAAGGAAAATGAAATGTTGAGTACTAATGAAGAAATGCTAGAATATAGCATTTAATTTTTAATCTAATATAGCGAACGGAGGTTTGTATGGCTAAAAGAGGAAATGGCGAAGGAACAATATATTATTCTGAAAAATTAAATAAATGGATTGGACAATTTGTTGCTGGGCGAAAAGCCAATGGACAGCTTAACCGCAAGTCTGTCTATGGAAATTCTCGTAAAGAAGTAAAAGAAAAGATGACAAAAGCCCTCTCGGAAGTGCAAAACGATATATATGTCGATAAAACCGACATTACCCTATTAGAAATAATAGAATTATGTATAAAGCAAAATGTGGAATCCAATAAAATTAAACAAGTTACCTATAATAGAAATATCCAGACTAAAAAAATTGTCGAAAAATTATCTATTGCTAATATGCCGATACAAAAAATTACAGCACAAAACATAAACTCTGACTTGTGTAAATTAACGAACTACTCTAATTCTATTATTGATAAAGTATGTATTTTAATTAGACAAGCTTTTAATTTTGCAATGATTAACAATTATATTAACAAAGATCCATTCTTGCTTAAAGGCTTAATAATAAAACCTATTTCAAATAAGCAAGACAAAGAAATTGAAGCGTTTGAAATAGACGAGCAAACAGCTCTTCTAACAACCTTAAATAGTTCTCAAGATAAATATAAAGACATAATATACATAGCATTGTTTACAGGCATGAGAATTGGCGAAATACTTGCCTTAACTATTGATGATTTAGATTTTAATAAAAAAATAATAAAAGTAAGCAAAACGCTTACAAGAGGGAAAAATGATACCTATATAATAGGAGATACTACTAAAACATACTCTGGAAAAAGAGAAATCCCTATTCTATCTAACCTCTACCCTATTTTACAAAAATACATAACTCAAAAAGGTCTTCTTTTCACATACAATGGTAATATTATAAATCCTTCTACTGTCAATTCTCATTTCAAGAAAATATGTAAAGACGCAAATATAAAAGTAATAACAGTAAAGAAGAAAAAAGGACTTGATAGAAGCGGCAAAGATTATTTTGTAAATCTAAAAACAAGCAATGTCAATACACATATGTTAAGACATACTTTTGCTACTAGATGTATTGAAGCTGGAATGAATCCTGCTGTGCTGCAAAAAATATTGGGACATAAAAATATACAAATAACTTTAGATACATACACCTCTGTTTTCAATAGATACAAAGAAAATGAAGTTGAAAAGTTAGAAAATTATCTAGTTGCATTAAAATTGCATTAAAAAGGCAAAATAAAAACTCCGAAATGCTTGATATTAAAGCAATTCGGAGTTGTTTTTGTTTGGAGCGGGTAGTGGGAATCGAACCCACGTAGTCAGCTTGGAAGGCTGGAATTCTACCATTGAACTACACCCGCA